>Ga0209389_1006621_pt1 | contig 10093 bp, 5 predicted proteins | sample CowpearedBW_FD_187526 | JGI IMG/M metagenome (GOLD analysis project Ga0209389, IMG submission 187526) | Root nodule microbial communities of legume samples collected from California, USA - Cow pea red BW (SPAdes) (version 2) | ecosystem: Host-associated > Plants > Roots > Nodule | place: USA...
TCCATTTCTTCATTTATAATTTTATCTTATATTCTTATTTTTGTCATAAGAATGATTTGACTTTATCAATATTCATCTCTGTCTTATTATTATTATTTTATTATGATTATTATTATTATTATTATTATTATTATTATTATTACTATTATTTTATGTGCTAGTTCTAAACATGTCAAACCTTGTAAATTTTGAATTTGTGACCCTTGATATTACGAGGAAGAATTGTTTGTATTAGATATTGAATGTTGAAATATATTTATATACAATGGGTCTTGGTGATACCATTAAAGAAATATAAAAATCATTTGAGCAATTAATTTGTTCCTGGAACAACAATATTGTGAAAAAGGATTTCATAAATATTATGTATTTATTTGATGTCTTCTTGTGGCTGAACAAAACAATGAGTTTTTTATAGAAAATCACGAAACCTGCCCAATTAGTTCTACTCTATTCTCAAAAGTGAATGCAACAACATTTGATTTATATTTTCGTGGTCATGATAGTGATGATGGACATGGTCATAAAGGAAATTTCAAAGACACATTTTATCACCAGAAGTGGAACAATAATGTGAAAAGGGAAAAGAAAATTGTGAAAATAATGACAAATAAGATGAGAATATAAGTCATCATTATGGTGGTAAAAGTCATTTGAGTTGTACTTGTCGTACACCAAAGCATCTTAAAAAATAATGAGAAGAACATAGAAACACATTTCGCTTATGAAGATGGTGATTCTGATTATGGCTATATGGATGTTACTCATCTTGATATTGTTATTTTCTTTGCTAAACCAAATGGAAGCATTGATCATCTCATTTGTGGTAGAAGTGTGAACAAATAGATTTTCTCATACTATGTTCTTAATTTTAAGACAATGCTTTATATTTGTTTCATGGTTCATGTTGCTTATAATAAGTTTTTCTTGATCAATAAAATCCTCTAAATATTTTTTTTCCTCTTACATAATATCTAATATTGACATTTATGTTTATATGAAGAATTAATGTTGGCACTAACACTAATGATAAGGATATGTGTCTTATTGATAGTGCAACAACTCATACAATTCTCAAGAGTAATAAATTTTTATCTTGTTTGGTAATGCGAGAAGTAAATGTTAGCATTCTTTCTAGTAAAACAAATATATTTGAAGGCTCCATAAGAGCTGTTATACTTCTACTGAGAAATTTAATATGAACTTATTAAGTTTCAAGGATATTTGTCCAAATGGATATCATATTGAGACAAACAATAAGAACATATGAAATATTTTTATATCACTAGAATTGAGTTGAGTAAAAAATAATGTGTATTGGAGAAATTATCAACATTCTCTTATGGTTTATACATATATTAGTACAATTGAGATTCATGTCATGGTAAACCAAAAGTTTACAAATCAAAATAAATGCCTTGTTTAGCATGATCAATTGAATGGTTTGTACTACGCATATATTAGTATAATTAAAATACATCTCATGGTAAACTAGAAGTTTACGAATCAAAATGAATTTCTTGTTTGGCATGATTAGTTGGGTCATCCTAGATCTATATATTATGATGTGAAAAAAAAGTTAAAAAATTCATGTGGACACACACACACTTAAGAGTCAAAAAACTTCTTCAGACTAATGAGTTCTCATGTACTATACATTCACAAAGAAAAGTTGATAATAAGACCATCGCCAAAAAAATTAGAAGTGAGTCAATCTCATTTTCAAAACAGATACAAAGGGATATTTATGGTCCAATTTTATTGAATTTACACGTAAAAGTAAAAGTGCAATTTTTCAGAGATTTAATGAGTGATAAACCTTGCTTCATTAGGCAATAAAACTTCAAGTGCTTAAAACTAATAATGGATTAAAGTTTGTTTAGATAAATTTAACAACTTTTGCAAAAGAAAAAAAAGGAACAAGGAGGCATAAGACATTCATAGGCATGCCACAACAAAAATGGTTTTGCTAAAAGGATGAATAAAATAACACTAGAGGGAGGGAGGTCTATATTATTAAGATTGGTTTGCATAAGACCTAAAGTGGTGTTGCAAATACTATTGTCTAATAAATACTTGTACATTTTTTAAGACTCCCATGGTGATGTACAATTGAAAGCCTACAAATTATGCCAACAGGAGGGAGTTTGTCACATTGGTCTTTGCATATGTCAAAAATAATAAGTTGGAAGCATAAAAAGAAAAGTGGATTTTCATTGGATATGTTAAATAAGTGAATGAGTATAAGTTTGTAGATTTTGGAAGATAAAGAAAAATATGTTTTATAAAAAGGGGTATCGAATTTGATGATGTGCAAATAGCGATTATATGTAATAATCTAGAGAAAAACAAGTAGAAAACTTGATTTTAATCAAAAGACGAGTGTCAACTACTAACTTTTAACTTTGGAAGACTAAAACATTTTAACTTGTGCTTAGATTATTAGCTTATGTGTGATAAGGAGTGAATGACGATCAAACTAACATAGATGTTTAAGTATATTGATCTCACTTGTTATGCTTTTAATGCAATTGTAAAGATAGATGATTCAAAGCCAATGAACTTCAGGGGGAACATGGGAGTACAAAAGGTCAATAATGATACAATGCTATGAATTAAGAACTTGAATCTTTGAAGAAAAATGCCACCTTTGTATAAGTGGTATGATAAAATTTCGTCTAGTTAGATTTTAGTTTCCTACGTTTGGAGTTGTTTAACTCTTTTACTTTTGTTTGTTTTTTCGATTACATGGATTTGGTTTGAAACTCCCATGTTCTCTTTATTTCTTTCTTTTGACTTTTACTAAATTTCTACATGTGATGAAAAATGATTGTTGTGTATTGAGATATTAGCATAATTAAGATGTCAAAATATATAATGATGCCAAAAATGAATTTAAAAAAAAAAGAAGAAGGAAATAAATCTTGTGGAGCCACCTAAAAAATTAGAAGGTGGTTAGATGCAAATAAGAATTTAAGAAAAAGGAAGAAATATCATATATAAAGGTAGAAATATTCAAGAGAAGGCTGGTGCCGAAAAGTTTTATACTAATGGAGCGGTTTGAGTATAATAAGAATTTTTTAATTTGTGATAAAACACTATTTAGTAAGAATTTTATGTTTATAATTTGGAGTTAAAACAAGTGGACATCAAAATAGTGTTCTTATAAGGACACCTAGAGGAGACTACCTGTAACTTGAGATGTAAGACTCGAGAAATTTAAATAATTAATTAAATAATTATTTATTAAATGCGGGTCATATGAGTCTTTAAGGAACTTAATGCAGAGTACTATGATGTTGAATAGTACTAGCTCAAGTGATTTGGAGTACTTAATTATGTGAAAGGACTTGGGTTCAAGTCCTATGTATGTCATTTTTATGTTATTCTAACTTGTGTATTATTTTAATGTATATTTGAATGTGAGACGTGATAATGTAATCCTAAAATTTTAGGAATTATCATGAAACATGATTGGTTGAATTGGTTGAGCAATTGAGTTGACAATTAAGTTGTTGCGAGTTTAAACCTTGCTAAGAACAAAACTTAATTCCTTTTTGGCTAAGTTTCTCTTTTTGCATGGTAATGAAAAGGCATAGCCATAAAAGTGGCAGCCAAGAAAGATAGAGAATAGCCATAATTGGCTTTGAATAACAATTAACCATAGAGTTGAGTTTTGTGTGAAGAAGAAAAGGGAAACTCTTGGACATCATAAGGACAAGGGCTAGAGGACCAATTGGAGCGTGAATTCCAGGTAAGGGGAGCTATTTTGCGTATTCTGTAATGTGTATGAAAGAATGTGCCTTGCCATAATATGATTGCATGGATTTTCCCTTGCTTTTGCACTGTTTTTCGTAATTTTCTGGGTTTTTGCCCAGAAACCGCCTGGCGAGCATAAGGATGCCGTTAGGCAACGCATCAGGAGTGACCTAATTACTGGGTTCTGTTATGAACTGCCTGGCGGGCCATGTATTTATGCCAGGCAGCGTGAAGCTGTTCTTGGTTGTTTATGTTGTTTGACACAAGAGTCATCGCGACTTTTGGAAATTTATTGGTGTGTATTGTATGTGACTATTATGTGTTGTAATCAAAATGGAATTGGAAGTTGTATGAAATAAATTGCAAACCTAAACACTTGAGCTATGAGTATGGAGTCTAAAATCGAAGGGAATTAGAATTGTAGGGGTTGGAATAAGGTTCGTAGGTGCGAGGAGGATTTCTGGGTTCCTGGAACAGCAGGAACCGCTTGGCGGCAACCCATTGGTCACCAGGCGCCATACCAGTAAGGCATGGTGCTCTGATTCACGAAAAACGCTGTTTTACGTACTTTTCGTGGAACAGGAACCACCTGGCGCTAGTATAGTCCCGCCAGGCGCCACCTTCTTCACTTCTGGGTGTTAGGCGCCACTATTTTTCTAGTTCGCGCAGTTTTCGTAAAACTGCATTTCCCAGTTCGTTAACTGTCCGATTTAGGTGAAATTTTGACAAGTGGTCCATAACATGTAGTTTTTCAATGTGAACGGTGGAGATTTGATTTACAGAACAGTATCTAGAGTTATATGTCACACATGATTGGTTGTTTGAATTCCCTAATAGTATGATTACTAATGGATGATTAAGTGTTCTCAAGTGCTGGTATGGCCTTGATTGGTGAATGTATATATATAAATATATAGATGTGTGATTGATGAATATGTTTTGGTAGTGCTTGCTAAGACATGTTGAATATATGAACTTATATATGTTAGCTCGAATGTATGATGTTATAAGTGTGTGAAAAAAATGCCACTATTGATGATATCACTATGATCGAGTGTTGCATGATCATGACAGGTTTTGGGGAAGTATGGGAGCATGATAATCATACCTTAAATGTAATGGAATTGTGAGAGCATGCAGAATAAGTATATAGCTTTGATTGTGTCTTATGTGGGGTATGTGAATTGTTGTAAGCATGCAAAGGGTTGAGAAAATGAGAAAGGGAAAATAAAGTGTGTGTTGGAATTGATTTAAGAGGTAAGTACATATGAATATAAAAGAGAGGAATGTGTGCTTATACTTGAAAGATGCATATGTGTTGTGATGTTGTAATTTGGAATATATGAATGTGTATGTTGATTTCTGGATGTTTGAGAATTGAATGGGTGAATGGTAGGAAATGAATTAGAGTACCTAAAACTAGTAGTATCACATTACTAGTGTGGCGCTTGGCAGTGTAGAGTGGACCGCCAGGCGATAGTAGGAAATAGGGATGTCTTGTGGCGCCCGACGGTGATGTTGAACCGTTAGGCGGTCTGTACTGCCATTTCGCCTAGCAATACTTATGCTGCGCTAGGTGATGGTGTAGTGACATGGTGCATTGTGATATGTTTTGCATGACTTGTTGTGTTGGTCCTGCTCTGGGATATGCTTGATGTTGTCATGAACGGGTAGGTTTATGACTGGTGATGAACACATGATGATATGAGCGGGGAGGTTCATATCTTAATACTCTCATGTGGGGATACGAGCGGGGAGGTTCGTATGTTCCGTGCTCACACTTGAGAGATTCTACAAGCGGGGAGGTTCGTAGTTGGTGGATCACATGTGTTGGACTACGGGCGGGGAGGTCCGTAGAGTTGGACTACGAGCGGGGAAGTTCATAGAGTTGGACCACGAGCAGGCATGTTCGTGGAAGCATTGGAATCCCTAAGACCAGCTTGAGTGTGTACCTTGTGTAGCGTAGTGTGCTTTCTTGTTTTCGTTATCATGTTGTGATGTAAGACTTGGATCAGGGGATGATGTGCCATGAGCGGGTAGGTTCATGGATGGTGGTGAACACGTGATGATATGAGCGGGGAGGTTCATATCCTATTACTCTCGTGTGGGGGTACGAGTGAGGTAGGTTCGTATGTTCCGTGCTCACACTTGAGAGATACTGCGTGCGGGGAGGTACGTAGCTGGTGGATCACGTGTGTTAGACTACGAGCGGGTAGGTCCGTAGAGCAGGACTATGAGCGAGGAGGTTCGTAGAGCAGGACTACGAGCGGGGAGGTTCGTAGAGGCAGGACCACGAGCGGGCAGGTTCGTGTGAGCATCATAAACCCTGAATCCGAGACTAACTATTTGTGTGTTGTGAAGGTTGAAAAGCCTTGGGGATTAAGGTCTTGACCAAGAATTAACTAGAATAAAATAGATGTGTGTATCTTGTTTTTTTTATTAACTTTTATGTTAACTGTTTATGAGCTCACCCTATCTACTTGTGTTTGGCGATGATCGTGTAATGCGTTATACGGGAGCAGATGATGTTGCAGGTGGTGCTGGTGAGGCATAGCATCAGAGAGAGGGTTAGTTAGGAAAAGATTTTACTAGAGTTTTATCACTATTGTTTTTATGAACTTTGTAAACAGTGTTTTACTGATTTGTGAATTTGGATATTATATTGGAGTTTCATAAATTATGGATTTTTGGATAACTTCCGACTAATAAATGTTTAAAAATTTCCCGCGTTTTTTGGGAAGCGAAGTATAATAAATGAGGTTTTCATCATATTTCTTAATTTTATTACTTAAATTAGTAATATCCGACCGGGATGTTACATGAGACGTTTGATAAAAATCAAGAAAAGTTTCTCTTGAGACATTTGATGAGTTTTAGATTAGGATAATGTTTTTTAGATTCAATTATATAGTTGTATCTATGTTATAAAATGAGAAGAAATGTGTGTTTTGTTCTTACTTTTGCATGTATCTAATATCTTTATAGTTAACTAATATAAAGATGAAATTGGAACTTGAATCATATGTTAGTTCTAGAAGGGGGAGAGGGTGAATAAAGATGATATAAAAACATGTTAAAAAATCCTTTTGCAAATGTTTTTCATCATAAACGTGGGTCATATGATATTTTTATGAATATTTTTCACAACCTTTTTATAAGGGGATAATCAATAGATGATGCATAAGTATAGAAACAAAGTACTAATACACAATTTATTAGATGTTGCTCCAAATTTCCAAAGCTAAACAATAAAGAGCTCCACTAGTAAAAAGAAATTAGGTGTATTATTATTATCATTTATGACTTACAATTGAACACACAAAGTCACTTCTAGTTATCCAAGTACACAAGATCTCTCAAGGAAAAATATACAAAGTCTCTTAATGTTATCCACTGAACTCTCCCTATGTGTAGTATGAAGTACATAACTCCCTATGTGTAGTATGAAGTACATAACCTGTCTCTAAGTTAAGTGCACAAAGTGTTTTTCGCTTATACAATAACAAATTTGTTTGATACAAGATTCACACACTTTGAAGTAGAAGGTTTTGTGATACAAGATTCACACACTTTGTAGTAGTATTAGTAGATTCATGTCATATCTGTAGTGAGCTCACTAATAATTTATAAGTGGATTTTTAATTGTTTGAAGGGATCGTTTGAAAAGTATTAGTTTATGGTAAAATTAGACGATATGCCAAAGACGCTCCTATAAAAGGTTATGTTGACTCAAACTACACTGGGTGCTTAGACACCACAACATTTTCGATCCACTTTTTCTCCGATCTAGTCCATTTAAGATCCATTTTATTAAAAATCCAATTCATTTAAAATTTAATTTATTGGACCTAAATTTCAATCTAATCTACATTTTATTTATTTTATGGATTGGATATCCATTCTCTAAATCCAAAATTTCAAATATGGATAATCCAAAAAATCCAACCTAAATCTTCAATTTAAATTTTAGTTGGATTAGGCTAAAGGTCGAGATGTACTAGTCCAAATTTGGTCGGATTTAGTTAAGTCGGTGCAGTCCAAATTTGGTCGTATTCAGTAGAGTCAGACCTATATGAAATTTGGCCATATTGGGTCAAATTCAATTGAGTCGGTACCAATCAAAATTTGGCCTAGTCAGTCCTGGACCAAATTTGGTTGTATTTAGCTGAGTTGACCTTGATCCAAATTTGACCGCATTGGCTGAGTTGGCCCCAAAATAAAATTTGGCCGTATTCGACTGAGCTTCCTGCGACCAAAATTTGGTCGTATTCAACCTAAGTGGCTAAGGCCTAAATTCGGTCGAATTCAGTTAAGTCGGCCTCGACGAAATACATTATACGGTACTACAATAAGTTAGAAAAATATTTTGTAGAAAGTAGTGGCTTTGTCAATCACCGAAGCAAAATATATCGTCATGATGAAACCAGTGAAGGAAGCCTTATAGATATGGAGTCTAGCCATAAGTTGAAGGTGGAAGACCAGGTTGTCACTATCTATTGTGACAACAACAATGTTATACCATTATTCAGTAATGAAGTATACAATGAAATGATGCAACACATTGACATAAAGTTGTATTTTGCAACAAAGGATATTGCTCGAGGTTCTGTAAAGGTGATGGTGATTAAGCTTAAATTGAGCTTAGTGGTAGGTACTGAGTTTTGCTAAAAAGATTTACATTTAATCTAGGTGAGGATTTGTGAAGAATGGTCTAGTAAAATCTTCTTAAGATTCCTAGACCATCTAACTCCTCGGGATCATTTAATAAAAGATACGCAACTTCTAGCACATATAGGGAAAAGTCTTAGTAAAACCTATAGTCTCCTAGTTTCTACTAAGATTAGTACCATATGGAGAAGGAACATCATGTGTGAGATGGTTTGTAATATAGACCAGGTTTGACACATGTTAGTAAAGTTAGCATATTTATGGTGGACCATGGACATGTTCATTAGAAGGCTTTAAAATATTCACAATGATAAACAAAGTACCATACAATTATTTGATCATCAAATCTATAGTGAGAAGAGAACCAAAATATATTGATATAAAATTGCACTTCATTAGAAATGCTATTGAGTTACGAAAAGTCATAATTATAAAAGTAGATTCTTCATTAGATCATTACTTTTTTCAATTGCGAATGAATAATGGTAATGAAGAGGAATTCTTTTTAGAGCTAAGTTGAAGAATTATAAAAATAACTATAGATTAAATTGTCTCAAGAAGAATTTGGAAAAAACTTTTTATTAAACTACTTGTTAAACTCTCTAATAATATTGTAGGTTAGACCATAATCTGATATATAAATAAGATATATTTTTAATACATATATTATTAAACTCTTGATCACGTTAATATATAATTTCATTATGATTTGAAAATTTAATACTCTCATCTAATTTTTTATATTATAATCTCACTATGTATGCTTTGATGTTATTCAATGAAATACATTTATTCTCTTTCTTTCGCAATTTTTTTATTATTGCTAACCCATCGATATGGATACAAACGATGAGGATGTTTTGGTCTGATCTAGTTCAAAGTACTTTATGACAAACTTACAAAGTCTAAAGTATCAAATTAACTATAGCAACTAGGGATATGAACAACTCTAAAAGTTTTTTTTATTTCATTATTTAAGCCTTTGGGAGCTTTTAAGAGGCACGTGAACATTCTTTTTATTGAATGTGTTTGTTAGTAATTTTATCCAGGGCCTAAACATTTATTCTGTCCCTCTTCAATATGAAAAATAAAATATCGTTTTAACTCTTTTGAAAACATTGATTTTTGTCATTTATTTCTAAAACGTGTCAAAGTAAACCCAGTTTGGTGGTAAAATTGTCATCTCCGTGAAAAAAATTGCCTTTTTTTTTCATTTAATTTAAACATACTTTTATGAACAAATTATTGGTAAGAAACAATAACTAAAAATGGACTTTATCGTTTTTCGTTCAGGTTTTGATCAAGAGCACATGCTATTAATTGATATACGTGGTTGGACACGACATGAAAACGTCACCTTCAAATTATTCATTTGCTTAATTATGTTACGAAAATAATAAATCATTTTTTAATACCAAACAAAAATATCTGTTGCATATTTTGCTAGAACCTTGCATTTTGAATGGCTTTTATGTATGGTATTAAAATTATTCAACAAAATTCGTAAAACCTAACACCAGCTATCCATGACAGAAACATCACAATTTGTCTGCTTCTGCATTTATATATTATGCAAGCATTGTGCAAGATCGAGGTTCTATTGTAGTTGACGTAAACCCATAGCCTCAAAGTCGTGTGGATCTGATAAATCACAGACTCCCAATTG
>Ga0209389_1006624_pt1 | contig 10088 bp, 9 predicted proteins | sample CowpearedBW_FD_187526 | JGI IMG/M metagenome (GOLD analysis project Ga0209389, IMG submission 187526) | Root nodule microbial communities of legume samples collected from California, USA - Cow pea red BW (SPAdes) (version 2) | ecosystem: Host-associated > Plants > Roots > Nodule | place: USA...
TTTCTTTAGAAAAAAAGGGTTAGGATGGGAGAAGGAAAAGAGAGAAAGAGTGAAACTTAGAGTTTTCAGTGGCTATGGTAGAGAAGAGGAACCATCCAGAGAGGTAGGGGAAGTTATATCTTTTTTTTTTCTTCCTATTTTCGTGTGCTTGATGCATGAAGCTTAATATTTTCTCTTTTCTTTCTCTATACTTTGGTTATTTGGTGAATGGGTCCTTGGAGAATTAGCATGGTTTTATAGATTGATGATGAGGGTTGTTGTGCTTTTGGTTCTTTTTAGTTTTCGAACCCACTATTGATGAATACACACACTTGCTTTTCTTTTCATTGCTTACTTGTGTGAGGTCTGTCTTGGATGAGTTATTGCGCTGCAACCGTTCAGGAAGGGATATACATTCTTTTACGCTCGTTTGGTATGCAACGTTGAAGAGGTTGGTGATGCAGTACAAACGTTCTTGCATGCAGTTGGTATGGGTTCAGTTTTCGGGTGGACCGATGGTTGTCGTTTGATTGATTATTCATGTGCTGTGACAGTGGATGTGGGACGTTGATATTTTCTCGCAGGGCTGCATCGTTTGGAGTCGAAACTTGCGTATGGACTCGGTGGTGGCTATGCGTTTGGGTCCATTTTTGGTGCAGCATGGTCTCGCATGGCTACACCCTAGCTTTTGGCAACTGTTAGCGTTTCTTAAAATCTTTGTATCACGTTGCATCACTTTCGTTTATGAAGATTGTTGAAGTCACAGAGTCCATTCTCGTTGCAGGGGGTGCAGGGTCACGAAATTCATTTTCTCTCCCTTCTCTTAAAATCCTTCACTTTCTTTTCTCTTTCTTCCTTAATTTATTTTTCACGTACTACGGTGGAGTGTTTTCAGAATGCGTGGACATTATTCTACTTCTTTTAAAATCTTTCTCTTTCAATTAAGACCACCCGTGAATGAATAAGATGGTGGAGCCCATGTGTTGGTTTTTGTCTCTTTTTCTCTAAACCAATCATATATTTTTTATGAAGTTGTGTACCTTATATTTTCTTTTTGTGTGCAGACCGTGCCATGGGGTTCTTTCTCTTTTTGCTTAGTTTTCACGTAAATAAAGAGTGAAAAATCATTAGTCTTTCTCTTGTTTTTTTTTTTAGTTTCTATTCGTGCGTAAAGGAAATTGGGGACAACGGGTTGGAACTTGGATGCATGATAAGTTATATCTTTGTTGTTCTCTTTAAAAGGTTTGGGTGTTGGTTGAGTTGTAATTTATTTTCTTTTCTTTCCCATGCATTTTATTAAATATTTGGTGTGTATTAAATACACGAGTGATATATGAATTTGGTTTGGTTATGAGACTTTATTTTTCAAGCATGATGTGATGGTGTATATTTTGTTGACAATATAAAATTCTCATGGGTTGAATATTATGAGTGTCTTTCCTTGCTTGAAGAGCTCTTGGTAGAATTAAATGTTGTGTGAGGTTTTTCGTACCTAGGAACCCAGTGAAGACTATTTCGCATATGTGAAGTAGTGGTATAGGATTGGTTCGAGTGTTGTACCCTCTCGCCTTTGTGAAGTAATGGAAAGGGGATAGATGTTTCACCTTATTTCGGCTTGTTGCGAGTATAGTGCCCGATGTGCGATGCATCAGTGTTTTTACTCATAATTCCTTGAGGGATAAGGGAGACAATCTGACTACGTTAAGTGGGACACATCGAACCACCTGTTCTAGGAAACTAGATGTTGTTGTGGGGTGAGAGGCTGCGTGATAGAGGTTGTACCCCACCAAATTAAAACACTTAAAATGTAGTATGTGACAGTTGAACCAAGTCGTCTCCCAACGACCAATATTTTTGTCCAAAGCTCCAATTTCCAGATTCAAACATAACACAATAACACGTGGGGCGTTTGACAGATTTAGATTGTAGAATTATGAACAGTTTTCCAAATGTTAGTAGAACGAGTTAAAATCAATATTGACTCCTTGAATTTGAATGCAATTTTACTCATCACAGGTCACGTAATTAAGGTTTTTGTCTCACCTAATCCACTTGTTCAGACCCACTAAGTGAGGATTAAAAACTTATTTCAATATGCAATTAAGCAATGCATACATCCATTCATTTGTGACAGTTAATCCAATTCATTAAGCATGAATGAAATCAACATGAACAGCCAACCCAATCTGAAATTAAGTGTTAACAGATTAAAAGTAACCATTCACCGCAAAATCAAGATGAAGAGAGACAAAACACGAATTCAAAACAGAACCTCAAAGTTCTATTGCATATCCTTCAAGTAGTCAATACATTAAATTAGAAAGCCATGAAATTCGAATTACGGTTCACCATAAATTGTGATTCAACCATTCAAATAACTTCAAATTAGTGCAGAAAACTTAAATCGTGCAGCAATGAAAATGAGCAAAGAGAAACAGGGGATGAATGAAAACAACCAATAAAAAATGAAAATGCTTCAATATAAATGTTACCCAAGGTGTACAAGATGTGAATACAAGCAATAGGTGTTGTCCATGACTCATAAAATGTCAAAAATGAGTGGAAAACGTGAAAAATTAGCTTGTGCCTCTATGGATCACTATCCAAAGCTTCAAAAACCTAAAATAGAGAGTGGAGAAGAAGATAAAAGAAGTAGAAGAAGGTGTGGGACTAGGTTGCATGGAAGGAGACCTAATTTTTCGTGGTCACATCCAATTTGCCACTCATATTTACAAAATTGCCATTATGGGCTGCAAAATTACAAAAATGCCACTACTTGACCTCAAATATTGGCCCATTCACTCAAATGACATGGAAATGACGTGGAAATGATGTGGCAATGATGTGGCAACTCTTCTCAACTGAATATTAATGTCCAAGCTCCAAAATTGCTTCACCCTAATACCTAAAAATAATAAAAAAAAAATAGGCCAAATAATGTGAAATTAACCCAAATTCGGAACAATGGCCCATTCACTAGTGCAGTTTTGGCCTTTTAACTCGCGTTATAGGCCTCGGTTATTGCTTAACCGAAGCATAAAATGGCGCGGTGGCACTTTTGCAATTTTTTCCAACTTTTATGCCTCGATTCATTAGAAAACCGGTGCCAAAAGGTATGATATGCCTCGGTTTTGAAGACTCGAAGCCTAAAAGTTGACTAATATTTCAAAAATGCCACTAAAACCGTGATATTTGGCCTCGGTTGGAATTGAACCGCTGCCAAAACCTGTTTTCTGCCTCGGTTAAAAATTGAACCAAGGCCAAAAGTTATTTTCTACCTCGGGTGGAATTGAACCGCTGCCAAAAACTATTTTCTGCCTCGGTTAAAAATTGAACCGAGGCCAAAAGGTTCGTTAGGGTTCCAAAATCGCGAATCACTTTTTTTCTTCTTCTTCCTCGCGTGCGAGTTCTCTCTCTCAGCCACCCACCTCCACTGCTACTGTTGCGCTCTGGCCACTCGCGACTACTTGACGTTTGGCTCATTCGTGTTCTGGCTTAGCGAAGTGCGATTTGGGACTCGCAAAGTGGGCATCATTTTATTGTGTTGCAGGTGCGTGGATGGAGATCTGTCGTTGATGGTGGCGAGACGTGTAGGTGGCGGCAGCGTGAAGAAACTTGTCATTGCGACGAAGGTGGTTTTGCGATTTGGGGGAGGAGACGCGATTTAAGGTTTATGATTTGCTGCAAATGGTTGATTTTTGTTTGCATTTATGCAAATGTGATTGTCACATTTTCGTGTATGAAGAACATGGGGGTTCCATGATGGTGACACGATTCACAAATTGCTCTTACGATGAAGGAGAAGATTGCAGTGGTTGCGGATCTTTGGTTTCGTGTTTCGGATGTGGCGGTGGTTGACGGAGTTGTGGTGGAACCATGGTGGCTACCTAGGGTTTCTGGTGGAGAAGATGGGATGTTGAAAATGCAGAGGGGCACATTTGGCCTCGGTTCTCAGCAAAACCGAGGCAAAATATGAAGCTTCTGCTTCGATTGAGACCTGAGGCAAAAAGCTAACCTTTTTGGCCTCGCCCTAATATGCCTCGGTTCTAGAACCGAGGCAAAATGACAAAAATAACCGCTGCCAAAAGCCCTTCCTGCACTAGTGATTAAAGCCCAACAGATGAAAACACACTAAAGATGAACAATTAAGCACTAAACAACTATCAAATGGGTACACAAAGGCTAGTGGAATGGAGGAAAATAATGACTCATCACCGCGGAAAACCAAAGGTTGATTATAATCGCTATATTTGAAGAATTGAGATTAATGTGATGTTATGCTTGGTTTGGCATGATTGATTACATTTTGATTATGTGTTACTTGAATGCGATGCTGAGTATAACTGAGCATGTTTTATTTAGGAATTCCTTTTATGAATATCATTGTTTATGGTTAGCTTACCCTTATTTGTTTGTTTGTGTGTTTGTTGCCTGTGCGATTATCGTAAAACATGTGTGTTATAAGGGAGCAGACGGTAATGCAAATATTTCTGACTTGAAGTAGATTGCAGAAAGGATGGAGTGGACTCCTGGAATTATGATTTATTTTGTTGATTTAAATCAAACAATGAAGGCTATAAATTTTCTTTTGATTCCTAGTATTTAGTTAGATTACCTATTTACATTTAAATTTTAAGTTTTTTTTATTAAGTGTGTTTTTGTGATACAATCGTTTTACTTTCAAATAAATTAACCGTAACACCTTCTCGTGACATCCTAAATTTGGGGTGTTACATTTTTTGGTATTAGAGCCAAGTTTTCGAAAAGAGCTTTGGGATTGTAGGGAGTGTGCTCATCTAGTTGATGTTGTGTGCCTCTGAATTATATTGTGTTTTATGACATTTAACTAGTAATTATTTGATAATATACATTTAGAGAAATGGCACGTATAGTTGATCTCAGAACTCGACCAACTATGTTGCCGATTGCTCAAGCTATTCAGCGTTTGGTCGACACAATGCAACACCAATAGTCACAGGTAGTGCATGCACCAGTACAACATAACGGTATGAATGAATTCATGCGTTATAAACTGCCAAAGTTCAATGGTAAAGCAACTCTAGATGAGGCAGATGCATGGATTCGAGAGATTGAGAAGATCTTTCGAATGCTCGGCTGCATTGTCGCACACAAGCTAAAGTATGCTACTTTTTTGCTTAATGGCGAGGCTGAGTACTGGTGGAGAGGTATGCAACGAATGATGGAAGCTCGTAATGAGGTTATCGATTGGATAAGTTTCCAGACAAAGTTTACGGGGCACTAGATAGCACCACACATGAGAGGGAAGCAGAATTTTTGACATACTTTAGAGTGACAAATCGGAGGAAGCTTATGTTGAACGCTTTGAATATCTAGCTTGATTCTACTCTCAGAATATGAGTGAAGAGTGGCAGTGTAGAAAATTCAAAAAGGGATTGCGTCATAATCTGATGAAGGTGTATAAGGATTAGAGAGTTTCCACTTTTAGTGGAGCAGGCGAAGACGATAGAGAAGTTGGAAGTAGACCCCCATCGAGTTATGAGGTCGCACCATGGAAATAATAGTGGAGGTAGACAACAGAAGAAACCCTATTCTTGACCTCAGCGTGGTGGACATGGACCGATGAAGTGCTATGAATGTGGAGGAGCTCATCTCCAGTGTAACTATCCTAAATTCCATGGGGCAAAGCCAGACGAGACGAAGTGTTACAATTGCCAGAAGCCATGTCACTTTGCAAACTCTTGTCCTGTACAGAAGTTTGGAGCGCCTCAGCAACAACAAAAGTCTTCTAGAGAAAAGACGAAGACAGCAGGAAGGGTGTTCGCCATGTTCGGATCAGAGGCAAATAAATCAGGTAAATTAATTCAATATACATGTTTGTTGTTTGGTGAATGTGTAAATGTTCTGTTTGATTTGGGTGCATCGCATTCGTTTGTATCCTTGGTGTGTTCGAAGAAGCTCGGGTTACCAATCCGTGATCTCGGATGTAAGTTAGTGGTTTCTACGCCAGCATCAGGACAAGTCTCAACCAATTCAGTTTTTGTTGAGTGTCCGATTGAATTAGCTGGATGCAAATTCAATGTTAACTTGGTACACTTGCCGCTGGAAGGGTTGGATGTGATTTTAGGGATGGATTGGTTGACGACCAATGATGTCATCATAGATTGTGGAAAGGAGAAGGTGGTTGTTCTGGACATAAAAGATGGGCAGATTGTAAAATCACGGGTAGTTATACAGGATATTAAGAAGGAGCTAAATGCTACGTAGTATGGGTTGAAGAAGAAAAACAGAAGAGCATAGAGGAGAAAATCAATGCCATACCAGTAGTGCAGGAATTTGCAGATGTTTTTCCAAAAGAAGTCCCAAGGTTACAACCAAGCTGGGAAGTCGAATTTGTAACTGATTTAGTGTCAGGAGCAGGCCCGGTGTCAGTGGCTCCATATCGAATGGCCCCTACTGAGCTCGCAAAATTGAAAAAGCAAATAGAAGATCTCTTGGAAAAGAAATTTATCCGTCCAAGTGTATCACTGTGGGGAGCTCCAGTTTTGCTTGTAAAGAAGAAGGATGGGAGTTCACGGTTGGGTGGTTACTACCAACATTTGAAAAAAGTCACGATTAAGAACAAGTACCATTTGCTTAGGATCGAGGATTTGATGGATCAGTTGAGGGGTACTGGTGTGTTTTCAAAGATTGATTTAAGTGCCGGTGTGTTTTCAAAAGACAATTTTTCCATCACGTTATGGACACTACGAGTATATGGTTATGCCTTTCAGAGTGACAAATGCTCCTGCAATTTTTATGGATTTAATGAATCGCATCTTCTGATCTTTCCTGGACAAGTTTGTGGTCGTATTCATTGACGACATTCTCATATATTACAAGAATCGAGAAGAGCATACTAAAAATTTGAGAACCGTGTTGGAGATCTTGAGAGACCGACAACTGTATGGAAACTTCTCCAAGTGTGAGTTCTAGTTAGAAGAAGAGTAGTTTTTAGGGCATGTGATTTCTGCTAAAGGGATCTCAATAGACCCAACAAAAGTGGAGGCAATGTTAAAGTGGGAGCGACCGAAGTTTGTAGTAGAGGTACGGAGCTTTGTAGGTTTGGCTTGTTATTATAGGAGGTTTGTGGAGGGGTTCTCCAACATTGTGGGACCTTTGACCCAATTGACTCACAAGGATCAGCCTTTTATCTGTCTGATAAGTGTGAGGCTAGTTTTGAAGAGATAAAGTGAAGATTTACAATTGCTCCAATTTTAATTGTTCCAGATACTGGTAAAGCTTTCGAAGTTTTTTCTGATGCCTCTTATCAGGGACTCGAATGCGTGTTAATGCAAGGTAAGAGGCCAGTGGCGTATGCATCCCGTCAGTTGAAGGTGCACGAGAAAAATTATCCAACACATGACATTGAGTTAGTTGTAGTGGTATTTGCCTTGAAAGCTTGGAGACACTATCTCCATGGAGCGCGATTCGAAGTTTACAGTGATCACAAGAGTTTAAAGTACCTATTCGACCAGAAGGAGTTAAATATGCGACAAAGAAGGTGGATGGAGTATCTTAAGGATTATGATTTTGAATTACTATATCATTCAGGTAAGGCTAATGTAGTTGCTGACGCTTTGAGTAGAAAACGAGTTCAGATGTCTGCATTTGAAACAGCTGGAGCTAATAGAGAAGTTCCGAGATATGAATTTAGGCTTGCAACTGAATAAAGACCATATCTGGTGTAGTCACTTAACAATTACCAGTGATTTCCTAGAGCAGATTAAGGAAGAGCAATTAACTGATCAAGGGTTGTAGAGTACGGTTGGATTACTGGTATTGATCAAGCCAAAGATTTCGTTCTAGGTGCGAATGGTATCTTACGGTTCAAGAATAAGGTGTGCATTCCAGCAAAGTCAAATTTGAGAAGGATGATTCTAGAAGAAGGACACAAGAGTCATCTTAGCATACATCCTAATATGACTAAGATGTATAATGATTTAAAAGAATCATTATGGTGAAGCGGGATGAGACAAGATGTGGAGGAGTTCGTGTCAGCTTGCTTAATATGTCAGAAGTCTAAGGTGCAACATTAGAGACTGGGAGGAATTTTTCAAAAATTGGATATTCCTCCGTGGAAATGGGACAGTATAGCAATGGACTTCGTAACACATTTACCAAGGTCGTCAAGAGGTCATGACTTTATATGGATGATCATCCATAGGTTAACAAAGAGTGCACAATTTCTACCAGTTCATCAGAAGATGTCGTTAGATAAGTTGGCGGGGTTGTACATTTGTGAGATAGTGAGATTGCACGGAGTACCATTAAGTATTGTTTCAGATCGAGATCCAAGGTTCACTTCGAGGTTTTGGTTGACTTTGCAAACAACTTTGGGTACACAATTAAGAATGAGTTCATCATATCATCCTCAGACCGATGGACAGTCAGAAAGGACTATCTACTCTTTGGAGGATCTGTTAAGAGCATGTGTGTTAGACCATCTCGGAAGTTGGAATGAGGTTTTACCATTGGTGGAATTCATAAACTATAATAGCTATCATTCTAACATTGGGATGGCACCCTATGAAGCTTTGTATGGAAGACGGTGTCGAACACCGTTATGTTGGTATCAAGATGGTGAAACGGTGGCTGTAGGTCTTAAGTTGTTACAAGAAACAACAGAAAAGGTGAAGTTAATGCAGAAACGGATGAAAGCAACTCAGAGCAGGCAGAAATCTTATGATGACAAGAGGAGGAGACCATTGGAATTTGATGTAGGAGATCATGTGTTTTTACGAGTGATACCGACAACAGGAGTTGGAAGAGCTATTCGATTGAAGAAATTGTTGCTAGAGTTTCTTGTACCATATCAAATTCTCAAAAAGATTGGACTAGTAGCTTATGAGATAGCATTACCACCTCAATTGGCAAAGTTGCATAATGTGTTTCATGTATCTCAATTGAGGAAGTATGTTCTGGATCCAGAACATGTGTTGGAAGTGGATGACATTCAAATTAGAGAGGATTTAACTTTGGATTTTGGACCAACACGAGTGTTAGACATGCAAACAAAGAAGCTTAGAGGAAAGGAGATTTGCACGGTAAAGATACTTTGGAATGAAAAGACGCAAGAGATGACTTGGGAGTTGGAGGAAGATATGAAGAAGGAATATCCATATCTTTTTTCGGAATAGGACAATTTTCAAGGACGAAAATTTCTGAGTTGAGGAGAATGTGAGACCCAGGAACAACTTGGAATATTTTAGGTAAAATTAAAAAGTGATTTATAATTTCATATAGATCTATAAATAAATTTAGTCATGGCAAAAGACTAAATTTAATTAAATGAGTAATTAGAGTTGCTATTTATCTACTTTAAGAAATTATTGTTTGTGGAGTATAAGTGCTTTAATTCTTATAACGCATATTACATCATGTGATGGCAAGTAGCCTACTGGTGAAAGGGGGTTTATAAAACATCTCATATGTATATCTGTTAGTAGAGGTTATTATAACCCCCAATAATTAACCCCTACTATAATTATATGTTTTAGTAGTGTAGAAAGTAAATAAAACAACCATATTTTTCCTTTCTTCTAATGGTTGTGTGACATAAAGGGATAGAGCAGTGCTTATAGCTTTATATGTCAGTTCATAGTTCATACTTGAGAATAGTTGAGGTAGTGTTATATAGTAAGTTCATAGTTCATAAGAGAATACTATTTTTTCTAGTAATATTGTTATCCAAAATTTATGTGTACCATGAAAAATTAGAGATATAAAATATTTTAATTGATAGATAGGTGGTTCGGGGTTAAGGGGTTAGGAGGTTAGGAATAATTTTTGAAATCATAAAGTGCTAGATGAATATGGTGGAATGGTGTAGTGGTATATTATTTTAAAATTTAATCTTGAAGGTACTGATGAGTGCATATTTTTGCTCTCATTTAATGTTTAATTCTGGGTATTTAATTGAATTTGTGTGCTTAAAAATTGATTTAATTGCATAACCTTGAAAAGAAAAGACCATGTTTTACTTTAGGAAGAAAGAAGGAGCTAATGGATTGTGTTCAGGAATGGTTGAGGAATAAAGTGTGTGGGTGAGTACCTCACCCACAAATTAATAAAAATGGCAAAAGGAAAAA
>Ga0209389_1006630_pt1 | contig 10082 bp, 5 predicted proteins | sample CowpearedBW_FD_187526 | JGI IMG/M metagenome (GOLD analysis project Ga0209389, IMG submission 187526) | Root nodule microbial communities of legume samples collected from California, USA - Cow pea red BW (SPAdes) (version 2) | ecosystem: Host-associated > Plants > Roots > Nodule | place: USA...
TCCAGGCAAGTAGTCGGTTTTGGCCGGCTACCTGTCTAGATGGCTAGTGCTGGTTGTGTCCGGATGCTGGATGGTATGTGGTTTTAACGTGTGTACTTATTTACTTGATTGGGCTTGGCTAGGTACAATACATAATCTTTGAAATGCATGCAACTTTAATTTATCTTTCTATTCAACATTTACTTTCCAAGTTTTTAATCACTTTTTGCTTCATTTACATTTTTGAAAAGCAGATTGAAGTTCCAATACCTGAACCCACACTAGAGCCCACACTTGAAAAGGAAGATGACCTTGCTACACCTTAGAAGAAGCGTGATCGTTATGCAGTTGGTCCTTCTAACACTAGTGCACGAAGTAGCCAACATCTTCCTATTGCTCTCCCATTCCCACCAAAAGTTATCCCAAACAAAAACATATTGATAAAGAGATACTAGATACCTTCAGGAAAGTGGAGCTGAACATACCTCTTCTGGATGCAATCAAACATATTCCAAGATATGCTAAGTTTCTCAAGGAGCTATGCACACACAAAAGGAAGCTCAAGGGAAATAGGAGGATTAGCATAGGTAGTCCATTGATAGGTAAATTTGTTCCTGAGATTCTTGAGAAATGCAAAGGACTTAAGTACATTCTTTGTGCCCAATATCATAGGTAATAATAAGTTTGAAAATGCCATGCTTGATTTAGAAGCTTAAATTAATGTTATGTCTATTTCTATATATAATTCTCTTTCTCTTAGGCCTTTGCAACCTATGGGTGTACTCATTCAATTAATAAATAGAAGTGTTACCCGCCCTACAAGTTTCATAGAGGATATCTTGGTTTGGATTGGTGAACTAATTTTCCTGTTGATTTTTATATTCTTGATTTGGAAGAGGGGTTTTCCTAGGATTCTACCCTAATGTTTTAGGTAGGTCATTTCTAAAGACAATATGAACCAAGATTTATGTCCATGCTGGCACATTGTCTATGGATTTTGGTGACATTATTGTTAGATTCAATATTCTTGATGCCATGAAGCATCCATATGAGGATCACTCTGTTTTACGTGGCGAGATATTAGATAATGTTGTTGATGGCCATGTTTCTGATTTTCATTCTCTGCATGCCATGAAATATGCATTGTTGTCTAAATTGTCTGAGTTTGGATGCATTGACATTGATTATGATGATTATGAGACTGATGTTGATTTTGAGTTTCATGTTGAATGAGTTTGACTCTTTGAGTGTTGTACATTTTGATCTTGATTTTATAGAGTCAGAATGCACTAACCATCACTAGTGTAGTAAGGGCTTTTGGCCCCGGTTGTTTTTGATATTCTGTCCCGGTTCTAGAACCGAGGCATATTGGGGTGAGGCCAAAAAGGGTGGTTTTTGGCCTTGGGTGTAAACCGAAGCCATAGGGAGTACTTTTCTGCCTCGGTTCCCTGGGAACCGAAGCCATAGGGGTACTTCGCTCGCACCACCATTAGCACTGTTGCGCTCGTCCTCGCCACCGAGATCGTCGGCAAATGCTGTCGCGGCTAGACCTTCACCAGCACTGAACGAGCAACTCACCGCGACGCTCAGACCCATGCTACCATTGCATGGTCTGAATGCGATAATGACAAACCACCATGAACCAGTAGAGCCAAGAGATATAGAGATCCAGCACCTCCACCGCCGTTCGAAGCATAACTTCAATCCACTGTTGCGGGCAACCCTACCACTGTGCCGCCATCACCACCACAGACAAAGGAAGAGAGTGACCACCAAATCACGCCTTTGCCATGAGCCGCGAGCACGCCTCCTTCGCCAATGACAAACCAAACACCACCGCACAAGAAAACGAAGACGAGAATGCCTCCACCGCGCGCAAAGTTTTCGCTCAGTGACGAAGGTGAACAATGCGAAGTCGCGAATTTGGGAACCTAAATAGGGCATATGGCCTCGGTTGAATTAATAACCGAGGCCTAAAGTCCCTTTATGGCCTCAGTCAATAAAGACCCGAAGCCAAATGTGGTGGCGCAGGTGACATTTTTGAAATTAGGGTTACTGGCTGACTTATTGTCCTCGGTTCTTTTTTAACCGAGGCCAAAAACCTCTTTATGGCCTCGGTTCAATTAATAACCGAGGCCTAAAGTCCCTTTATGGCCTCGGTCAATAAAGACCCAAAGCCAAATGTGGCGGCATAGGTGACATTTTTGAAATTAGGGTTACTGGCTGACTTATAGGCCTCGGTTCTTTTTTAACCGAGGCCAAAAACCTCTTCATATTGCCTCGGTTTAATTAATAACCGAGGCCTAAAGTCCCTTTATGGCCTCAGTCAATAAACATCCGAAGCCAAAAGTGCTGACGCTGATGACATTTTTGAAATTTTGGTTATTGGGCTGCCTTATAGGCTTCGGTTCTTTTGCAACCGAGGCCTAAAACCTCTTAATGCACCAGTTTTGCATTCACACGAGGCAATATAGTTGGACGAAATTGCAAAAATGCCACCGCCTCCTTATATGCTTCGGTTTCGCTATAACCGAGGCCTATAAGGCGAAGTAAAATGTCAAATATGCACTAGTGCATGTTTTTGGAGGTATATATGCATATGACTTGCATGTTGAGGTATAATTTGTGTAACCACTTTCTCCCTCCTATCAAGCTCCTTCTATTGTTCAGTTAACACCCATACTAAAGTTGAAACCGTTGCCAAACAACCTCAGGTATGCTTACATGGAAGATAATGATAGATTTCTAGTGATCATTTCCACCTCCCTCACTATTGATCTAGAGGAGAGGATGATGATAGATTGTTAGGAAGCACAAGAAGGCCATTGGATCGACCTTGGCCAACATCCCTGGTATTAGCCCATCCACGTGCATAAACAGTATAAACATGAAGGATAAAGCCAAACTAGTGAGATAGTCATAGAGGCGACTCAAACCTATGAGTATGAAGGTTGTAAAGAAGGAAGTGACCAAGCTTCTACAAGCTCGGATCATCTATTCCATTTCTGACAGTCAATGGGTGAGTCTCGTCTAAGTGGTTCAAAAGAACGTAGGCCTCATTGTCAAAAAGAATGAGAGGGATGAATTTATCCCCCATTAGGGTTCCAAATAGGTAGAGAGTTTGCATCAACTACAGGAGGCTAAATCAAACAACAAGGAAGGATCACTAGCCCCTATTTCCATAACTAGATGCTTAAGCGCTTGGCATGTAAATCCCATTATTGTTTTCTTAATGGTTGATGAGTCATTATTTTCCTTTTATTCCATTGCCTTTTTGTGTTCATCTTTATGGTTGTTTGGAGCTTAATTGTCTATTTTAGTGCCTTTTCATCCATTAAGCTTTATTGGATCATTCTTCTGAATTTTGATTAATTAGGAATTACTTGGTCTAATTTTTGTTTCTAATTATTTCTAGATATTTTGTGAAGTAATTTTGGAGCTTGGACACTAATATTAAGATGAAGAGAGAGTTGTCACATCATTGCCACATCTGTCCATGTCATTTCCATGACATTTAAGTGATTGGGCCAACATTTTGGGCCTAGAATGACATTTTTGTAATTCTGCTGACCAGAATGACATTTTTGTAATTCTACTGACCAGAATGACATTTTTTTAAATTTGTGCATTTGTGGTGATGTGACCACGTTAATGGTTTAGGGTTTGAGTGGAGCACCTTCATTTTTCATTTCTTTTAATCTCCTTTTTGCGTTTTTGGAGAGCTTGGAACAACCATTAATGGTAGCCATCCTATTTTCACGTTTTGGTGCATTTGGACAACACCCATGCCCATGTTAGGGTTTTACATTATGATTTGATAATTTACAATGCAATTCAATTTCCTCTTGTTTATGATGTCTTTTTGTTATGGCTTATGCAATGACTCGAGTTTTATGGAAAACTAATTTGGGGTATTGATTCTTTGATGAGAATGTGATGAAATCTTGAGATTTTGTGCATAATTTTCATTGTTTATGTTGCTCTTCATCATTTTAATCGGTTATTTTTTGTTAGACACGAATTATGGGCATGCTTAATGTTTGGGTTTTCATTCTTGCATTGAAATAGACTTGAATTCGTGCTTAATGGCTTTGGGAGTTGGTTATGGATGCTCTCACAGACGCCTAATTAGTGGGTACGATTAAATGATGTGATAAAATTGTGTTAATCCTCGCTTAATGGTTTAATTACGAGTTCACAAGAGTTTCTGGATAGTGTATGTAATTTTGGTGATCTATGATAGGTGGATTTACATTTGAATCATAGAATCAATGCGTTTTTATCAAATCTGCAATTAAGTATTAATTGTGTGTTGAAATTGTGAATATGCCAATCCCCCCTCTGTTGAATCTGGAACCTTTGATTGAAAACAATGGTCACTAGAAGAAAATCTTGGATTAATTCTTGAGTACTGCATGTATATGTTTATATTTGGTTAGGTATGATCTCGATCAATGGTTTTTTTAGATATTTTTTAATTCATTTTGCACTTGAGGATCAAGAAAAAAAACCACATTCACTTGTCCCTTTGGCATTTTTGCATATAGGAGGAAGCCTTTTGGCCTATGCAATGCCCCTGACACAATCTAGTGGTCTATATTTATGGATGACTCTACTGTGTATGAAATGTCATTTCATGAGAGAAAAATAAATAGTTTTAGGGCGTATCATTTCCAGTTAGGGCCATGTAGGTTTTTATAGGTGATTTATCTAGTATTTCAACAAGAAGGCCCTCCCATTGTCCTAATTGCTTTAAAAGGACATTGACTTCATTTTTTATGAAAGATGCAATGAGGCTTTTAATTGCCTCAAGAAGGCCCTAACCACTAATATCATCATTCATGCACCTGATTGGACAACCTCATTTGAGCTCATGTACGATGCATCTAATTATGCATTGGGGGTTGTCCTAGCTCAAAGGATTGACAAGAAGTTTAAAGTGATATACTATGCCTCTAGGACTTTAGATGTTGCCCAAGCAAACTACACACCACATAAAAAGACTTTTTGGCTATTGTTTTTTCTCTTGATAATGTTATTGTGTTTGTTGACCATACAGCTCCAAAGTACCTAATGAATAAGGCAAAATCTAAGCCTTAGGTGATCAGATAGATGTTTTGGTAAAATGAGTTTGACTTGGAGATCTATGATAGGAGTGGAGCACAAAACTTGGTAGCAGACCGCCTTGGTAGGATTAAAAGGGTTGTTGATGATGTTTCACCCATCTAGGATGACTTTCTTGATGATAGTTTGTTTACCATTTCTTATTCCTCGCCCCTTGGTTTGCAAATATTGTTAATTACCTTATTGCTTTTATTTTCCCTTCCCTAGCATCCCAAAGCTTAAACTTGAAAGATTAATAACGATGCTAAATATTAGGTTTGGGTTGACCCGTATTGTGGAAACTGTGTAGTGACCAAATTATCATGAGATGTATTCCATATCATGAGATTGATTTGATCTTGTAGCTGTCATTCTCCAACACTTGGTGGTCATCTTGGCACTCAAAGGACAACTCGTAAGGTGCAAGACTGTGGTAACCTTCAATCTAAGTGGATTGGTCATTTTGTGGTGACTAATGTTTTTCCGTATGATGAAATTGAGATAAAAAGTGAATCCACATATAAAAGTTTCAAAGTTTATGGGCATTGTCTGAAGTCATACCTCAACAATCCTTCTTTAGTGGATACAGTGGTGGAGGGCATCTCTCTGATTGACCCTATTTCTCTCCCACCTTGACTCCAGGAGTTTTCTTTCTCCTTCCTTACTTTTTTTACACTTGTCCAATTCCATCTGCTGGTATTTGAATGCACTATACCATTTTTTACTAGACCATATTGAACTAGCCCACATGTAGAAAAGTGTTGCCTAAACATACAAATGGCCACAAATATATAGGTGTGGCTTAAAACTACTAAAGGCCACATTTTATAAATCATTGATTATTTAGGCAATATTTTTTTTAAACGTTACCTAGAGAAAATGTGGGCAAAAGAATAAAATTGTGGCTTCTTCCTTGTGTTGTTTCCTTACCAGTTATATTATACACTATGAATCTTCTTCATACACCTAGGCAACACGGCATGGCAACAACTAGAAAATCATTGTGTAAAATAGGAATAAGCCACATTTTTTTTGCTTATATAGTGAGTTTTGTTTGCCTTAAACCTAGAGAGCATACAAAAAAATGTTGTCTATTTGTTTTAAGAAATATAGTAGAAAATGTTGATAGTTATAAGCAACCATTGTTAAAATGTTGATAGTTACACCACATTTTTTAAATTATGATAATTTAACTTTAAGTATTTTTAAATTATTATCATGTGACCTAATTAAATTAATGTAAGATGGATCAATTGTCTTGTGGTGGAGGGTAGCTGGGTCAAGTCACAATTAAATCATGACACTTTGGTTGCTACAATCTTAAGAAGAAAGAGTTGCACTTTAACTATTAAGTATAGGTTTTGGCTTAATGGTAAATGTTCAATCCAACAATTGATATTAGAGATAGGGTCACCGGTTTGATTCCCAATGAGACAATTGTTTAGGGAGAGATTAAATAATTATGTTCTAAACATAAATGCAATAACTAAATAATCATTGCCTAAAAAATACACAACATTTTAAATTGTGTTGCATAAAACTATGAAATAACTTGTTGGCAACAAAGTGTAGTCTATTATTTTCTTCTAAGGCAAAACTTAATACCAAGATTTTTTTTCGTTTAGGCAACAATTTAATGTTGTTGTTTCAACTACAAAATGGTGTAGTGATGCTTGATATTATGTTTATGTCACAATGGGACAATATGTATTTTAAGTGTGGGGGGACATTACTTTTTGATATAGAATTTTTTGTTACATGCTTTTAGGTTAACATTTATGTTTTTATGAAAGTTTTTCATGTTTTCTTTGATTTTCTAGGTTCTGTTTGGGATGGCACTTACTTCACTCTTGGATATTTTGTGGTTTAAAATTCTTGCTTTTCTTTGCATGTCAAGTTGTTTTTGAGATATATTTACTCTGCATGAGGTTTTGATCCAATCTTTGTTCTTTCTTATCTGTTACGCCTCTTGATTACTTGCATAGTGGCCTTCACTTGTCTCTTTGTGATACTTCCTGATTCGCATGCATGTTTGGAGATGATTTAGACTTTTTTGTTCTTATGAGCCTCTAACCAGATGAGCCTACCTTGAATTGTTCCATTTGATAACCCTTTTGAGAATATATCCTATTTTATTGTCTTATAGCTCATTACAAACCCTTAGCGTGAAAAACCATTATTGATCCTATCTTTGAATTACTCAAAAATTAAAATGTATATGTGTGAGCGCATACGCGCGTGTGTGAGTGTGTAAAATTATAAAAAAAAGAATTTGGGGTTAGGCATTGTGTGAGGATTGGAATTGGAAGTCTAGGAGTTTGGAATTGCTGTCACACTTGATTTTCACTTATTCTGCATTGCTCCTTTATTTTCTTTGGTATTTTAGCGACTTATCCATATATTCCACACCTTTCATTTTCCCCATTACAACCATCAAAAGTTCTTTTGATCCCTATGTGCATGTGTTTTGGTTGTTGATTTTATGGGCTTGACAGGTCTATCTAATGCTTGTTTTTCATGGGTGCTTTGAGAGTACACAGTAGCCTAGACACTTGAGTTGTATAATGCACATTTTCTTAGGCTTTTCTGCTTTCTTCTCATGTTTTGGATTGCTTGGATGATATTCATATATATCTTTCATCTTTGACTCTTTATCTGTAGGATGTGCTCCATCTATTTGTTTTTTGTCTTTGTCGTCCCTAGTCTTCTCCTTGCTTTATTTCATGATTTTTCCCTGGAGTGCAAAACACTAAGTGTGGGGGAACTTGATGAGTTATTATTTTCAATTATTTTCTTACCTTTATGTACCTATTTTAATTGTTCATTCATACTTAATTGTCTATGTTAGTGCATTTTCTTTAATTGATCTTTATTAGGCCCGTATTTCAGATTTTAATTAAATGGGATTTACTTTGTCTAATTTTTGTTGTTTAATTATTTTTAGATTTTGTTGTACAACATTTTTGGGCTTGGACATTAGTTGTTGGGCTGAAGAGAATATTGCCACATCAACTATACCATGTGTATTTTTTGGCCTGGATTGTGCCCAAACCAAAGAAAAGTAAGGGTTTAGTTGAGGTCTAGTGATATGACCATGTCCTCGTCACTCATTTTGCACTTTTCACGTTTTTGAACTACACCCATGATGAGTCATTATTTTCCTTCATTCCACTAGCCTTTGTGTACCCATTTGATAGTTGTTCAATGCTTAATTGTTCATCTTTAGTGTGTTTTCATCAGTTAGGCTTTATTGGGCCACTATTCCGAATTTGGGTTAATTTTGCATTATTTGACCTAATTTTCGTTTTTAATTATTTTTAGGTATTTAGGTAAAGCAATTTTGGAGCTTGGACATCAATATTCAGTTGAAGAGAGTCGCCACATCATCGCCACATCATTTCCACATCATTTCCACGTCATTTGAGTGAATGGGCCAACATTAGAGGCCCAGGGGTGACATTTTTTGTAATTCTAAGTGGCAGAGTGGCAATTTTGTAAATATGAGTGGCATATTTGATGTGACCACAAAATTAGGTCTTCTCCTTCATGCAACAGTAGCATACCTCTCTAATCCATTTTCTCTACAACCGCCATTTTCGTTCTCCAAGCTTCCATGGAGGTGCTCCTTGCGATTTTTCACGTTTTTGCCTAGTTTTTACCGTTTTTATGCACATTTGACAGCTCCCAATGAGGGTTTTACATTTTGAATTCATTTTCTAGTTTGGGCAGTTCATTTTGTTGAATTTATTGACTTGGAACAACACCCATTGATCGGGTTTTCGTATTTATATATCATTGCTCTTGATTTGCGTTTTAAGAATTCATAAGTTAGGGTTTTTGATTTTTGATGTTCTGTTTTAGAATTGATGTGCTTGATTGTCCCATTTTGATGTCTAGCTAACCCTATTGCATTGATTCCTTAATGAAATTGAAATGAAACCATGAGATTGTTGGTTGTTGTTGGGGTTCCATTCGAAATTGTCTCTGTTTCAGGTTGTGTTTAGATGATAAAAATGGTTTTGATGCATGCTTAATCTCAATTTCGTGTGTGCACATTAATGGCTCGTATTCATGCTTAATGTTTATCAGTTCTGTCACAACTTGCTTCAATTTGTGGGTGTTAACTGCCTGAAATTTGTTATGCTTAATGACAATGAATCCAGGGTAATTTTCGTTTAGTTGATTACTTAGGATTCATGAGAGAAAATTCGAATAGAACAATTAATTTGGTAATCTGTGATTGGTGGACTTTCAATTGAATCAAGGAATCATTGCGTTTTCATATAACTGTTAAATTTATCTACGAATTTAAGTTTATTGTGAATCTGCTAAACCCCCTCTATGTTGAATTTTTGTGTTCATATGGAAATTGAAGCTTTGGACAAAAATATTAGTTGTTGGGAGACGACTTAGTTCACTTTCATATACTGCATTTTATCTGTTTTAATTTGGTGGGGTACGGCCTCTATCAACCCACTTTGGGTTTGATGTTACACACTTTGGAGCTTTAAGATTTTTCATTTTTTCTTTTGCTTTATTCATCTACTTCACTGGTTCACTTCTTTTTCTTCAGTATCATGATGCATTTTTGTTTGTTGCTATTTTGTAAACTCATTTCCATGGCTAGCTAAATTCTGTGTATTGATTTTTGGAGGAGAATGTAGTGAAACTTTGAGGTTATGTTTAGCTCATGTTTTGTTCTCATAACTCTTCATCTTTCAATCTCTGTGCTTAATGAATGAACACGAAGTTGATGTATGCTTAATCTCAATATCACTACTACAGTTTTGACTTTTTAACTCGCTCTTTATGCCTCGGTTGTACAGCAAACGAGGCGTATAAACACGCGGTGGCAATTTTGAAATTTTTCAACCTTTAATGCCTCAGTTATTTCAATACCCGAGGCAAAAACTTACATTATGCCTCGGTTCACTCAAACCCGAGGCCTAATGTCTGTCAATATTTTTAATTCTCCCGTCATTTTTAATTTTTCAATTAAA
>Ga0209389_1006635_pt1 | contig 10082 bp, 2 predicted proteins | sample CowpearedBW_FD_187526 | JGI IMG/M metagenome (GOLD analysis project Ga0209389, IMG submission 187526) | Root nodule microbial communities of legume samples collected from California, USA - Cow pea red BW (SPAdes) (version 2) | ecosystem: Host-associated > Plants > Roots > Nodule | place: USA...
AACTAATTTTTAGAAAAATCAAGAACAAAATTAAAATGCTATCTTCTTTTACTAGATTTCATTCTTACGAGTGCATTATTTAGACCACTTATCTTTACCTTTCAGGAATTTAATTGTCTTAAAATTTATTGTTTTAATTACAATTGTTGGGATACAAAGAGCTTTGAATGAAATTATATGCTAAAATCATCTTTTTACCTCTAACAAGAAGAAAGTTCTAGATAGGCAGTATGTACTAGACACTCTAGTTGGGAGAGTTTAATAAGAAAGCCTAGTATGTTGAAATCCAATAGATAACTTGTTAAATTATTTATAAATTGAGTTTTTGATGACATTATATAATTGAAAAGATGTTTTTTAGTGTTCTAATGTGTGATTTGTGTTGCTAAAGCGAAACGAAGTTCCTAAATCATAATTTACAGGGATTAATCGTCTAACGATAATGATCCTATGTAATCATGACTAAATTGGAAAATTTACTCTGACCGAGTTAAGATTGCAGGCTTTTATTAAAAGAGTAAGGTGTTGAGAAATGATAAACATAATGTATAATACCTTCCAAGAAAACAACCTATGAGTGTTTGCTAAAAATCTATATTGAGAGACAATACTTGTAAAGTAGTATGTAACCAATAATTTATTATTTTATAAATTGATATCTAAATCCATCACTATATAATAATTAAGAATTTTTTGTTACTAAAATTAGTAGTTAATGAAAAATTTTCTTGTACTAAAATTTTAGTGGTATTCTTTAGGTTGAAGTTTATAACATATAAGGCAATTATTTATTACTAAGTGACTGTAACTTTTATATTTAACTGAAACGCTACACAGGAATAGTGCAACAGCGCAGTTCTGGGGTTCTTAACACCACCCCTAGAAAACTAGGCACACCACGATGTCAACAGAAAACAGGATAACAAGTCTACAAAAATGTATATAAATCCAAGGACAAACAAGTACATGGGCCATAGCTCTAAAGAAAAGCCCACAAAGAAACTAAAGTCCAGTCCACGCGGACTATGTGGCGAAACCATCACCTCCCTATTGTCCACGGGTGTTCCTCGCATCTGCTCACACCAACAAGTTGATGATCATCGCAAAAGAGAGTACCACACAGCAGAACACACAACAATAAAAGTAGGGTAAGCTAGAGCACAAAAGAATTCATCCATACAACCAAATATATATTCACCATACCATGTACACATATCAATCAAGCATGTTATGACTTCTCAGACAATATAGTAAGACACGAGTCGACTCATCCGAATACATATAACCTGGTCGGATTCAGTGAATGCTTGCACTTGTGGTGGATACCTCTGCTCACCCCCGAGCTATGTGTTACAAGTGTTACAATGAATCAATTTCCCTCCCCACAAGGTTAGCCCTTAATGAATTTCAGGCCTCCTGCTACTCTCACCACAAGAGTTAGTTCGCTCTAGGTGAGACTAACTGACTCCTTAGATTGTCAGGATGCAACCTTACCTTGAATCCTTACCTAGTTATACAGATGGGGGGCACCACCATGGACACCCACTAACAGGGGCCATAGAATAACGTCCCAACCACTGAAGCGCGACCCTGAAAGTCTCAACTAGAGACTCAAAGGAATTACGCACTAACACAGACCAAACATAATCACACAGCCAAATAACATTCACCATGCATGTATACGTTCATCATACCAACCTTTAAAGCCAACGCCTTTCATGTTCCAGGTCTAACTCATTTCAACTCATCATAAACCATCCATGCATAAAGGATTTCCAACTCATCTCATTATCATGACTCTTTAATACCAACCATTTAATTAGAGTCTCATACTAAACTCATATCAACCCATTATTCACAACTCATGACTCACACCACTCATACATACTCATTTATCTCATACTTTCAATACAATACTTAAAACCAAGCAAGCATTATCCATACAAAGTCAAGAAAACAATCACATATCACACTGCCTCGCCCAACACCTCGCTCAGGCTAAAGGGTCTCGCTCAGGCGAGAGGCTCTCGCTCAGGCGAGCCCCCTTCGCCTAGGCGAGAGATCGAAAAAGGGGAACAGTAGCTCACACGGGAACTCGCTTAGGCGAGACCCCTCTCGCTTGGGGGAGATGGTCGCTCTCTCAGGAGCAACGTGGTTCGCCTGAGCGACCACTCGCGTGAAACATCTTGAGTGAGCCTCTGTTGATCTCGCGCAGGCGAGCCATGCTCGCTTGGGCGAGAAAACCAGTGCTCACCATTGTTCTCTCGTGCACAAACGCCCAACAGATTCACCAAGGTTCAATACAATCGTACACAAGTTTGCATCAACATACCAACATATTTAAAATGATAAAACAGTGGTACAAACATCATAACTCAAAGAAAGGGCGAACCCTAGAGGCTTCAACATTGAACCATGGAGCACAGCAACTCGAGAGATAGACTGGGAACAGTAGAAAAAATGAGATTATTATTGAACCCTAAACGGAGGAATACAAAAAAGAGTAATAGGGAGTACAGGTAGGAGATTTGGAATCATTTACATGGAGCAGAAAGCAATACTAAGCTTTGAACGGACTGGTTTGAGACGAGAAAGCAAACCCTTGTAGAGCTCTAATGGTGTAATTGAGAGAGATGGCTTCAAATCTATGAATGAATGAGAGTGGAAACGTTAGGGCAACCTGGGATCAGCTTTATCCTATGGGCCAGCTCTTTGGCCCATCAGATTTGGGACAACCCTTTTTGTTAAAGGTTACAAAAAGAATAGGGCCTTACAATGCTGGTGGAACTAATTCTTTGTTTTGTCATGGTGTTAGTTTTATTGACATTAAATAACATTTTAATATTTACTTTATAACTTGCATTTTGTTTAACATATCTTTATAGTTGGCGCTAATTATATTATTTAAATTTTAATATTATGTACAAAAAGGACATTTGTTTATTGTTACTGAAATGATGAAATTATTGTAACACCCCAACAATGGAGAGAAGTTCTATTTACAAGTTGCATACGTCATAGATATCATTTTTGTGTGTAAAACCAACAATATTCTGCAAAGATTTTCAAAGATTGTTATCTTCTTGTACTTCTTATAATCTTTCACAAGTCGATAATTCCACAAATATCGTCCTCTCTGGTCTGAAACGAAGATTGTGTATGTAGAAGATACTCTGATGCTCAAGTCATCCAAGTGTGTGAGATGGCAATAAATGTTGTTATAGTGAATGTAATCAAAATACCTCGAGTATTGTGCTACTTATACCATCATTATGGTTTCTTACCTGGATGGGCCTTGATCCATATGATTAGTTACCTTAATTAACTTCTAAGCAATTGATGAGTTCATATTTATGCCCTCATTTAATTTTTAATTGAATTTTGTTCTTAAAAGATGATTTAATTAGCATATCTTATAATTTGGTTTATTGAGCATGAAATATAAAAACATGTTAAAAATAGTTTTTTAGTTGCATAAATGATCTTTGGATATTTTGAGTTGTGTCAGTGCAGCTGCAACTAAGTTGAGCTCATAGAGGTGTGGAAATAAATTGATTAAGTTTCATGACACCTTAAAGATAAATCCAAGAATAAAAAAATTATAAAAATCATTAAAATCCAAGTCAAGCATTGCATGAAGAAGGCAAAAAAAAGCTTGAAAGAGTGAAGAAGTTTGGGGAAAATATGTCCTTAGTAGTTTGGGGAACGAACAGTAAAAATTGAACCTTGCAGCTTTCTTTATCTTTTCCTAAAAGAAAGAGCTTTCATAATTCATAAATATTTATGATAAAAGTTAATTTGGGGAAAATATGTCCTTAGTAGATATTTTATTAGATATTTTTAGATAATTATCTTATTTAATTATATCATAAAATATCAAAAGATAATAACTATCAAATCTTTTTAAATATGGAAAGATCTTCTTAAATCTTTTTAGATCTCCACAACAAACAAATATATCTTAAAGAAATTGAATGATTTAGAAGTTAATTGGAGTAAATTATATAATAAACTTGTTTAATTATAATCGGAGGAAATTATACATTTAAGTAACTAACTTATTTAATTATATCAGAAATTATGAACCAGTTATATTTGTCAAATAATTTTAAAAATGACTATATCTCTTCAAATATTATTAGATATTCATAACCACTATAAAGATAAATGATACTTACAATTATTTTAAAGATATATGAGAGATTTCAATAAAAAAAACTAGATTCAAGCTCAATCAAATCCTATATAAAGAAACCAAGGGGAAGTAAAAAAACAAGTTCGGAAATTTGGAGTTTAGGAACCCTCTAGGTGGGGCTAATTTTGTTCTCTCTCTCCACTCTCGTCTTTTATTTTGATGTAATATTGATTCCATAGAGTGCTAGGCTTCTAGGGTTGGTTCCACTATAATTTCATTATGGATTTTGAGGTTAGAATGAAATAATTTCTTTAACCTTTTTATTATTTTTAAGGTTTCAAATTATCTATGTATTTTGTTTTTGAATCAAATAAAAAGTAATGATTTTACATGCTAGCTAATTAACAAAGTGTATAAATATATATGCATGTTAATCGTATAAGTTGAAGGGCTTTTAAATTTAGTTTATACTTTACTTTGATTTTATTTAGAAATTTTCATATGATTAGATGAGTTTTAACCAATAATTGAGACTTTACTTTGGTTAAAAATTATTCTAACTAAAATTAGTCAAGACTTTACTTTGATTAATTAAGTTTTTTACTAGGTGAAGAGATAAAAGAATAGACATATAGGCTTAGTAAAATTTGATTGAGACTATACTTTGATTAAAATTACTATGATAATATAAAAGTGTTCACTTTTAATTGAGACTGTAATTTGGTTAAAAGTGAGAATGCCAATAAATTAATTGAGACTTTACATTGATTAATTTGCAAATCTACAACAATAATTATATGAATGATAATCCTTAGATAACCAATGAAGAATTGAAAAACTAGTGAAATCAATCTATTTCCTTTATAATTGTTTTTATATCTTTTTATTTTTTTCCAATATTATTTTATTTGACTAACACCTTTTGTATAGTTTTTATCAGAACTAATTTGTCAAAAAATTAATTTTGTGTTCGTTGGAAGATGACTTAGGGTTGACTTTACCCTTTCTATTTTGTTAACTACTACCTTAGCAATACTGAAGTTACTATAGTTTAGTAATATTAATTTGATCGTGTCAATAACAGCATTATCAACAATCTACTAACAATGCTTTAGATATTTCCTCTAATTAATTACCTTTGACTATACTAGTGACTTGGCCGTCTAGATATCATCCTTGCCGATATGGTGTCCTCCAAGTCCGCCTACATGTTGGCCGAGTACATCTCGGCCTAGGTGTGAGGTGTTGTTGAACATATTTAGTACATCATCTATGTTACAAAATTGACAAGTGTACAAAATCGTACAAGTGATAAAGTAGATAACTCCAAATATCGTTTTCCTATACAGACTCACGTTGTTTAGAAAAAACTGTGATTATTTACTAATTAAGGCCAAGAACATTAAAATAATGAAATGTATTAATTTTTGTTTATGAAATAATTCAAAATTGAAGAAAGCAAATTAAATTTATGAAATTAAAATATATGGTAAAGGCTTCATTGGGGCTGGATTTCGTGCATCAAATGAATATGAAAAGACTAATAATATATTTATAATTTCTAACTCTAGCATTCACACCACTATGTAACAAGCCCTAATGTCTTAACGACAAATCTAAAATTTAATAAGAACTTAGACCTTTCCTTATTAAAAGTTCGCCTTAAGCCTTAAGTTTGGATGTTAAGAATGACCAATGATGTAATTTATGTCTAGATGCATAATAAATTAGTTGTCTATTATAGTCTAGGTTATAATACCGTCTAATGATTAGATATGCACAAATATACAATCAATAATTATCATGACGTTAGGATCAAGAATAAAACATAAAATTATGGAAAAGAAATATATCAAATAGCATAAATTGCAAAGAGTTATGACATATTACATCAACCTCGTGAATATGGGGAGTTAGCTACTCTTATACATTACGAACACTGGAAAAAGAACAATGTTAAATGCCTTCAGCCTCCATAATGCTCCTTTGCCTCCAAGGATTTTAAAAAGAATAGAGGAAATGCAAAATACCTTTTAACTGCCTCAAGCCTTCTTTTTATAGATTTTTCAGAACTAGACTCTGCCTAACATTTGTACTTGAATAAATTGTAATAGTTAATAATAGTTAATATATCTTTCAATCTTCTAGAATTTCCATATCTTTGATATATTCTTCAAATCTTATGAAATTTCAAATTATCTGCAAAATATAAACCTAATTATCTAAACAAATAATAATCAAAATACCAATAAAAGATAAAGTACTTATCTTTAATAAAATTATTTAATAAAGTCTTAATTATTTAAAAAGATAATAATAAAAATATCAATAATAGATAAAAAAAAACATGATAATGTCAATTATCAATCTCCTAGGCTTTACATGCTATATGTTAAATTATTAACGTTTCTATTGTGATGTTGGTATCGACAAGGCTAATATGTTCAAAGAAAATTTATATTTCTTTGGTCATAGTCATCCTATAGGTATAGTAGCTCACCAATCTTAAGAAGCATAACGACAAAGAGGCATAAGTAGATGACTGTCATGCGTGCAGTAATGGATGTGACAATGAGGAGATGAAAAGTTATAACCTTTGATCATTAGATTTGGGGAGATCTGACGATTGGAATCGAAGAGGTGGGAGACAAAGAGTCACCATAATTTTTCTATAAATAGTATACAAATTTGTCTTTCTAGCATTTTTTTTCTACTAGTGATATTTGTTTCAAGAGTCCTTAGTGTTTAAGTACCGAATAGTATCAAGTATGTCTTCGAGTAGTTCTAATATGTTTGTTATGGATAACCCACAGTCAAGTAGTAGTGAGTCTTTGGCCAATCTTCCCTAATAAAACTCCCCTGTGAATCAAAAAGGTTGTCATAGAGACAAGGGTAGGCACAAACAATGAAATAGTCGAGTCTAACTAGTCGAGGGAAGTAGGGTAGAGTGGGTACATCCTAAAGTAAAGATAACTTAAGACACGCGAAATTTAATTAATTAAATAATTAATTAATTAATAAATGCGGGTAGTGGAAGCCTTTATGGCATTTAATATTGACATGTATGACGTGGAAAAGTATTAGCTTAAATGGTTGAGAGTACTTGATTGTGTGAGGGGACTTGGGTTCAAGTTCTATGTATGCCATTTATGTGTTGGATCATGATGAGTGATAATATAATCATAGAATTATATAAATTATCACTTAACATGAATGGTTGAATGGTTATGCATTCAATTGATATTGGTGTGGTTATGGGTTCGAATGGAAAAACAACCACTAATGGACTTTGAATGGCAATTAAGTCAGCTTAATGTCAATTCTCGTTTTTCTCTTCATCGTTGCTTATTAAGGCACTTTTTAGTGCGAATTAAGGGTGAGAGAAAGAGTTTTGGTGCCTGCCATTGGAAAGCATTGTGAGGAGTGAAATTTCAGAAAGCAATTGTGGTTCTTGGGTGAACAGAAAAGCTGAATTGAGGTGTCACTAAGGACACCATTGGTGATCAAAAAGGGAAGCTCTATATTATCAAATTATAAGCAAGGAATCCAGGTTAGGAGAGCTACCAGTTCCTATTTTAATGATATTATATGCAATTGCATTATATATTGATGCATAAAAGTCTTCTTTTGAACCAATTTCTTTTATTGTTTAACCTCTTCATGTTTGTTGTATGCGATTTTAGAGAGAGTATGTGTATGCTTATAGTTTCCGTTGTATTCAGTACTCTCTGTGACTCCATCACTACTATGATTATTATGATTCTTCTTTTTTTTACTTGCCGACATGTTTAAAGTTTTTCTCCTAACTGCGGCATAATTATTATTGTAAGGCCCATTAAAAATCCTTTACTCTTTTCTGCCCTAAAGTAAGGGGCTACCCTTGTAAGTGGGCCTAAGACCGACCCAACAGATAAAGCCATTAGGTCTACCCTAAACCTAACACTTCTCCTCATTTCAAAAACTGTTGTCCTTGTCCTAGAGCCACAACCCCCTTCTACCTCTACTAGGGTTTGGTATCACCATGAGCACGCAAGTTTGAACCAGTCCTTCTTTCCTACATAAGTGCTTCCTCTTTCTGTGCCTGTATTTCCGCCACTATTGCTCTAAGTAACTCATATTTCCGTTGTTGGTTATATTTTTCCAGCCTCTGGTGTCATCCCTCGAGTTACTACGTTCCGCTGTTTGGGGTCAAGATCGTGTGCGAGTCATTTTCCAAGTAGGGAAGCTCTGGCTTACTACCATATTCCCTGTTTCCATGTTGTTGGCTGTTATTTCGAGTTTCGGAGGTTGTTGTTATGATATGTTACTTGTGAATGTATGAATGCTTCGTTTTGGGTTCTGGTGTGCGTGACTGTTGCAGGAAAACAGTGGCGAGACCTGCTAATCTCGCCCAAGTGAGCTAGTCTCGCCTAGGCGAGATGGACAGGGACTCGACCAAACCCTTTTACGCGAAAGGTCGCCTAGGCGACCCGCTAAATTTTTGAGCGAGCTAAGCGAGATCCCACGTTGGTTTCCTGATGCTTTTTCGAGCCCTCGCCTAGGCGAAGGGGGGTCGCCTAAGCGAGCACATCTCGCCTGAGCGAGGGGTTGGGCGAGGCAGTGCGCTGTTTGGATGCTTGTTTGTTCTTGGATGATCGATATTTGTTTGGGTATGAATGTTATGATAAGAAACATGTATATAATGAAGTGTTATGTATGCGTGGCATGATTCATGTTATGGATGATGGGTTTGGTGTGAAAATTTGCATGTGAACTAAATGAGATGGGTATTATTAAAGTGGCATGATAATGAGGTTAGTTGAATCCTATGTGCATGGATGGATTATGACGAGTTGGAATGAGTTGGACCTGGAAACATGAAAGGTATTGGCTTTAAAGGTTGACATAATGAATATATCCTTGCATGGCGAATACTATTTGACTGTGTGATCATATTTTGTCTGTGTTAGTGTATAATTCCTTGGGGTCTCTAGGTGAGACTTTCAGGGTCGCGCTTCAGTGGTCGGGACGTAATTCCATGGCCCTTGTTAGTGGGTGTCCATGGTGGTGCCCCATCTGTATAACTAGGTAAGGATTCAAGGTAAGGTTGCATCCTAACACTCTAAGGAGTCAGTTAGTCTCACCTAGAGCGTATTGACTCCTGCGATGAGAGTAGTAGGAGGCCTGAAATTTTGTAAGGGCTAACCTTGTGGTGAGGGAAATTGAATTATTGTAACACTATAACACATAGCTCGGGGGTGAGCATAGGTATCCACCACAAGTGCAAGCATCCGCTGAATCCGACCAAGTTATATGTATCCGGATGAGTCGAGTAGAGTCGTAGTGTATTACCTGATGAGTCATAACATGCTTGGTTGAATTGAGTGTATGATACTTTGAAATTATATCTGACTTGATGGATGAGATCTTTTGTGCTTTAGCTTACCCTACTTTTGTTATTGTGTGTTTTGTTGTGTGGTGCTCTCTCTTGCGATGATCATCAACTTGTTGGTGTGAGTAGATGCGAGGAACACCCGTGGGCAACAGGGTTGTAATAGTTTTGCTGCATAGTCCGTGTAGACTTGATCTTATTTCTTGATGGGTTTTTTTTCTTTAGGGCTTGGGCCCATGCATTATTTTCTACTTAGTACTCTTCTTCAACTGTTAGACCTTTCAACTGTTTCCTGTTGGCATTGTGGTGTACCTAGTTTTGTAGGGATGATGTTAAGACCCCAGGACTACATTGTTATACTATCTATGTGTAGCGTTTTCTTTAATTACGTTTATAAATTAAATGGGACGTTACAATAATAATAATAATTATTATTATTATTATCTTATTATTATTATTATTACTATTATTATTAATTTTATTATTATTATTATTACTATTATTATAATTATTATTTATTATTATAATTATTATTATTATTTTTTTATTATTATTGTTTTTATTATTTATATATTA
>Ga0209389_1006638_pt1 | contig 10080 bp, 6 predicted proteins | sample CowpearedBW_FD_187526 | JGI IMG/M metagenome (GOLD analysis project Ga0209389, IMG submission 187526) | Root nodule microbial communities of legume samples collected from California, USA - Cow pea red BW (SPAdes) (version 2) | ecosystem: Host-associated > Plants > Roots > Nodule | place: USA...
TTTGCCCCCAGCTTGCAAACTTCAAGAGGTGCAACAATTGTGGCAAGGAAGGCCACTTTGGCAGGGATTGCCCCACCCTTACGAGAACAGGGACACGTACCCCAGTTCCGGTCCTAGCCTAGAACCAACAGAGGAGGGGAGGCAACATGCCTCAGGCATCAGGCAGAGTGTACGCCATGACTGGAGCGGAGGCAGCAGGCTCATGTAATCTCGTCATGGGTCATTGTGTGATTGTTGGTAAATCTACATGTGTATTGTATGACTCTGGAGCGACACACTCTTTTTCGTTTGAAACTTGTGTGCAAAGGTTAGGTCTGCCAGTTTGTGAGCTACAATGTGACCTTGTGGTGTCCACTTCGGCGTCCGGTTTGGTTAGGACGTCGTCCTTGTGCGTTAGGTGTCTCGTGGAGGTAGAAGGTCGTGTGTACAAGGTGAATCTGATATGGCTACCTCTACAAGAGTTAGAGGTGATCTTGGGAATGGATTGGCTCTCTGCCAATCACATTCTTATAGATTGCCGAAAGAAGAAGTTATTGTTTCCCAACTCAAAGGAGCCTGAGTTGTTGTCATCCCAAGGGGTTATGAAGGAGATCCAAGGGGGCGCTCAATGCTACATGATTCTCACAAATCTAGAGGTGGAGAAGGAAGAAAAGACATATGATATTCCGGTGGTGCTCGAGTTTGAGGATGTGTTCCCAAGGGAGGTGCCAGGGTTGCCTCCCAATAGAGAGGTGGAGTTCTCTATCGATCTGGTGCCAGGAACCGGTCCAGTATCGATGGCTCCGTATCGTATGGCTCCAGCAGAGTTGGTGGAACTCAAGAGTCAGATTGAGGAATTGTTGGGGAAACAGTTCATACGACCTAGTACGTTACCATGAGGAGCATCAATGTTATTGGTGAAGAAGAAGGATGAGAGTTCACGCCTGTGTGTGGACTACAGACAGCTAAACAAGATGACTATAAAGGACAAGTATCCCCTCCCAAAGATAGACGATTTGATGGACCAATTGCATGGAGCATCGGTATTCTCGAAGATAGATTTGTGGTCGGGATACCATCAGATTTTAGTGAAGGCAGATGATGTGCAGAAGACCGCATTTAGGTCCAGATATGGACACTATGAGTACGTGGTTATGCCTTTTGGTGAGACCAATGCTCTGATAGTGTTTATGGACTACATGAACAGGATCTTCAGACCATTCTTGGATCAGTTCGTCGTGGTCTTCATAGACGACATCCTTATCTATTTCAGAACTCAAAAGGAGCATGTCGAGCACCTGAGGTTAGTGCTTGGTATTCTGAGGGAGAAGCAACTATATGTTAAACTGCCCAAGTGTGAATTCTGGATGGATGAAGTGCAGTTCTTGGGGCATTTGATATCTGCCCAGGGGATAACGGTGGACCTAGCAAAGGTGGAGGCAATGGTAAAGTGGGAAAGTCCCAAGTCAACGACGAAGATAAGGAGCTTCGTGGGTTTAGCTGGTTACTATAGGAGGTTCATAGAGGGATTCTCCAAGATAGTGGCGCCTCTGACACAACTTACCCGGAAGGACCAACCTTTCACTTGGACGGATAAGTGTAAGGAAAGGTTCCTAGAGCTTAAGCGAAGGTTGACGAGTGCTCCAATCCTAGTGATCCCCGATGTTGGAAAACCCTTTGAGGTTTATTGTCATGCCTCTCATATAGGATTGGGTTGTGTGTTGATGCAGGAGAAGAAGGTAGTGGCCTACGCTTCAAGGCAACTCAAGATGCATGAGAGAAACTACCCCACTCATGACTTGGAGTTGGCGGCTATTGTGTTTGCCTTGAAGATCTAGAGGCACTATCTCTACGGTGCCCAGTTCTGTGTATTCAACGATCACAAGAGTCTCAAGTACTTATTTGATCAGAATGAGTTAAACATGAGACAGAGACAATGGATGGAATTCCTGAAGGACTATGACTTCGAACTGCTATATCATCCGGGGAAGGCAAATATGGTAGCAGATGCCTTGAGTAGAAAGACTGTGCATACTGCACACCTTATAATCAAGGAGGTGGAACTATTAGAGAAATTCAGGGATATGAAGCTGTAGGTGGAGATGGAATCTTAGTCCATTAGGTGTAGAGTGCCTCAACTATTAGACTTAATTCCATGAACCTCGAGGTGAGAGTTCATGGTGGTGCCTCAACATCAGAACGTAATTCCACGAGGGTAACGTGGTGGTGCCTCAAGGCCAGGACGTAATTCCACGAAGGCCTCGTGGTGGTGCCTCATGTAAGGATGTAATTCTGCGAAGGCCTCGTGGTGATGCCTCACTGCCAGAACGTAATTCCACGGTCTCGTGGTGGTGCCTCAATACGCGTATCCAGATAGTCTAGCCTTGGAGTCTTAAATGGTTCAGTATCCCTTGTGTGGTTTCCCGTTATTTATGCTTTACTATGTGATTGAATATTGAATGATATGATATAAGAATCTTTTACACTAGCTTACCCTTTTGTTTGCTTGTATGTTTGTGTGTGGGTGTTTCTCCTTTGCGATGATCATCGATTCTATTGATGTGAGCAGATGTGAGAGCCCGTGGCAGTGGTAATGACAATAGGGATGCTGCAACTTGATGATTATGGACTGGTATTGGGCTCTCTATGGAGCCCTCCACTGAAGAAATGTTATTAGTTAGATTTCTCTTGTCCTGGACAAGAGCTTGTGCTACTTTTGATCTATTATACTTACGTTAGGCAGTGTGATGCCTCTTTTCTTTTGTTATGAATATGTTTGGGGTACTGTGTACCTTCATATCCCAATTTCTGTACTCTGGATATTTATGTATGGGGCATTTTATTAAATTGGATTTATTTATTTAATTGGGACGTTACAATAGTTATCATTGAATATTTTGTCTTTTCTATTGTTTATTTTGGTAAGTTAGTTTAAATTTCAAATTTATCAAAGTTAGACATTTTAGAAATTTCAAATTGGTTGTAAGTCTATAGATAGACATTTTCGTTTATGAGTTTTATTAATTCTTATTCTCTATTTTTAGTCTATCTTTTTTCTGTCCAAGTTTCACTAGCTTTATATTTTTATCATATTACATCCTTCCGATTGTGAAGCAAACTTTACACGGAGGACTAAGCTTAGTGAGGTTGAATGCATATAGTATAAAGTGATTTATTTTTTGAGCAAGCATGTTGTAAATATATCTTCCAAAAATTGGTCACTTGTCATTCCAATTTTTAAAAGTGAAAACTATCATATTTGGATATCGAAGATGATGCTTGTATTTAAGATCCGAAGATATATAGAATGTTGTGATCTCTTAAGTCAATCCATAATCATTAAGAGACAATACTATTAGCTCTCTTATTAAAGCTCACAAGAAGGAGAAACACAAGAAATAGAAAAAGTCATTATACTTGCTTGCATTAAAGGCTTCGTTATCACACTTTTACCGAAACTACGAACTTTGAAAAACCTAAACACAAAATCCAATAAGAATTTGATGGTAGAAACGTAGTCAAATCTACTAGGTTTCTCTCATTGAAGAGAAAAATCGAATTGATAAAGATGAAAAATTAGTCAATGATTATTTTGGGAAGCTTACATCGTTTTGGTTCAACGCCTATACAACCATCGCTTAGGTTTCTCACACTTTGTATTGCTTTTTTATCTTTGTATCAATTGGGATATCAAACTAAATACATTATGGCTTTCAAACTAAAACAATTTTAAAAAAAGAAACTTAAAGAAAGTGATTTTTTTTTTCGAAAAAGCTTTAAAACCGATTCACCCCTCATAAAAAAACAAAGGCATACACTCTTTTTCTTCAATGTATGATACTTGGCGACCTAAGAATGAGCCATATGCTATCATTCAAGGCTTATTTGTAGTTCAAAAATGACAACAATACTTATTTGAAAGTCATTTCATCATCCAAACTAACCACCATAGTTTTTAAAACTCTTATTTTGTTTTTCCCCATTTGGCTTACCCAGCTCAAATAATCAATAAAAAAGATATGAAAGGAAACAAAATGATGCAATCACGTACGGAATAGAGGTGTTTTCTTTAGTAGTGAGGTAACCATTCAATTGTTGGAATACAGCTAGACACACACTTCTCTCATATCTTGTGATCAATTTCACAATCAAAAAAATTTACTTGCTTCTCTTGACAACATACACAAAATATTTCACTCTTTAACATATCATATTTCAAAACATGTGTTATCTATGAAACAACCCACTTTGGAGCATGGTTGAATGTGTTTGCCAATGTTGAAACCACTCTTCACATAAGAGGAATCCTACTCATCTTCACACCATTTTTTTCACAACAAAATTTGAGTCATGCAATTCCAAATCATCACCAATTGGTTGAATTCCGAAAGGGGTAGAAGATATACCAAAGTTCCCTTGTTGAAGCCAATCTTAGAGTGATTCGGTTGTCACTACTTTGTTCTTCTTAAATTGATGTGACGACAAAATTCAGGAGATTGTTTACAAATTTAACCAAACTTTTGGTTTAATCAAAACTAATAAGAATGTCTTTATGATTTTTTAAAATTCAGTGACTAAATCTTCGAAATCTAAGACCGTTGAATATTCGCAGCTTTTTTGTGGCTGCCACGGCTTTTGTGGAAATGTATGATTTCATGTTATTACCTTTACAAAGCTCTAAGTTGTAATGTTGGTCTGATTCATCGTTAACATCATCAAAAAAACGACTATGGTCATCACCATTTAATGCTGTCCACGGTAATGTGTTTTGTGAGGTTTATAAGATAAATGTAAGTACGTACGTTTGTATAAACTGTTTTTATAAATCTTTTTATATAAAATAAGAAAAAACTACGCGAATTTTCATGAATTAAAATTTCTTAATGTATATTTATATATCTATAACTATATAAAGAAGATTTTCTCTTTTGCGTTTACATTTCATAATTCAAATTTTATCCTTAATAGTTACTTTTACACGTTTTCTATAAAATTGTCTATATTTTCTTTTGCTTCTTTTTTTCTTATTCATCAACAATTATTTTTCATTTTTTTTATTCATTTCACTTTATTTTTAATAAACATAATTTTATTTTGTATATTAACTTAATAATATTACAATATCATCATCTACTACGAATATAATATCATACATATTTAAAAAATGCGTACACATAGGCGCTATGGCTCCTATGTTTATGCTAGTATATGTAGAGAGAATTCCCCACATCTATTTATATTTTAAAAACTAACAGTTATTTTTATATTTTTTTTTATTAAACTATTCTAATAGTTTTTTTTCTTTCACTAATTAACAATTATTTTCTCTTCTTTTCTCCATTTATTCCATTTTTTTTAAATGTTACACACAAACGCGGGAGCGGATGTGTTTACACTAGTTTATATATATATAAGCACACAATAAGGCTCTATGACTCAATTATCCGGATATATATAAAGAGATCAGATTGTCTGGATGCTTGCACTTGTGGTGGTCTCTATTGCTCTATAGAGTCATTGCCAATGGGTTTCACCCTACCACGCACAAGGTTAGCCTATGATCATCTAGGGTCATTATCCTGCCAAAGACTAGGACCTCCTACTACTCTCACCACTTGAATCAGTCTGCTCTATGTGAGACTGACTAATTCTTTAGAGTTTTAGAATGCAACCTTACTTGAATCCTTATCTAATTATATACACTACAACACCATCATGTAGTCTCGCTGAGAGATTCATGGAATTACGTCTAGCTCGTACCACATCCATGTTCTCACACTATATCCACATGTAATCTCAAGCATTATGTTCTCATGCCAATGAACAACCAACCAACCATATCCATATCTCATTTCATGCCAAGCACAACATATAACAGTATTATCACATTGCATAAAACATATGTGACATCATACTTCATACTAAAAAAAAGAAACAAATCAATCATGGAGACAACACCCAATTCAGAGAAAAGGGCAACACTAGAGCACGTTCATGCACCATTCCTGGTCAAGTTAGGAGCCTTTGCTCAAGCGACAAAGTGATCTCGCTTAAGCTAGGCGTGCTCACTTGAGCGAGAGCTCGAACAATGAGCACTACATGTTTCTAAGAGTTCTCGCTTAAGCGAGACCTTCTCGCTTGAGCAAGATTACTCGTCGCCCAAAATAGAAGCTCACCGCTTGAACAACAAATCAAGCAGAAACCTGAAGTGAGTTTCTGTCACTCTCGCTTAGGTGAGGCTTGCTTGCTTGGGCGAGAATATCAGGTTCCATCACTGTTCGCACATGCAAGCCAGATTCAAATAATACCAAGCAACATTCAGTTTATTTTCATACCCACACAGACATCAAACACGCATCTCAACCATGAAATAGAACTAAAAAATGAAATATTTATAAAAAGCTTTTAAACCCTAGCTTCCCTTACCTATGACAGATGTTATAACTCTTGACCAGATGAGCCCTATGAGGAAAGGAGCACGACAACTCCAACACAGTTTAAGAAGCTAAAAAACAGGTACACAATGACTAGGATAAGGCTCCAAAGACAACTTAAGATGGAGCCAAAACAATTGGAATGGAAAAGAGAAGAGGAAGTTCGAGCTCAACTTACACAGAGGAAGAGTTCGAGTAGCTCCAAGGAGGTTCTTGTTGTGCCCTAGCAGAGCTTCTGCTTAGAAGATGGAGAAGGGAAAGGAATTGTCTTTGCGAAAAAGAAAACGGAATGGGAAGTTAAGTGACTGAAAGGGGTCCTGGAGGTACTAAGTAGGCTGACATTGGGCCTAGCTAAGAAGGCCAAGCCCTAAACGTTTAAGACAAAAAGAAAATGGATCTTACATATATAAGTTAAATTGTGAAATGTTTGTATGAGTAGAATATTTTTATGATATATAATTAAAAATAATTAATTGACAATTTTATTTTATTTTTCCATTTCCTAGGAACTTTTATAATCAAATTTGTTCAAACAAGTCTTTTAACGCACTCATACACATGTTAAAATACATTTATACTAATATAAATATATATATATATATATATATATATATATATATATATATATATATATATATATATATATATATATTATGTTAAGGAATTTATACTATGATATAACATTAGACCGTTAAGAACATTCTTAAAATTTCAGTGAGAGCTAATTTTAAAATAAAAATGAATATGATAAATTGAAATAAAAGCAAAATAAGTAAACAAATAGATTTCAAAGGGAAATAGCTTGAGAGGATTTGTAAAATAATTATTAAACTAGTTACTAATATTAATTAAAATTAAAATAATAAAAAAAAGATAATTAAAATTAAAAATAAAATTTCAGAGCATAATATTAAGATAATACTACAATTAACAATTCTTAAAAGTGCTATCATTTATATAAAAATATCTCTATAAGAATTTTATTGAGTAAAACTTTCTCAAAATACCTTCAAGATATAAAAAAAAAGTACATCACTGTTTATTCTTCGATATAATATTATTCATCACATCTTCTATTTCTCTTCATCATGTAAAATTACATCATTAAGATGATAGAGTGCAATCTTGTGAATCAATCGCTCAAATGCTCTTTTTGGCAAAGACTTTGTAAATAAATCTGCTAGGTTTTCACATGAACGAATCTTTTGGGATCTCTATATCACCATTTCTCCGAAAATCATAAGTGAAAAAGAATTTTGGAAGAATATGTTTTGTTTTATCACCTTTAATATATCATTATTTCAATTGAGAAATACATGCACTATTGTTTTCACATATGGGTGATTCAATTTTTCCCGATGATAGACCACAAGCTTGTTACACATGTTGAATTATAGACCTTAACCAAACGCATTCACGACTTGTCTCATGTAATGCTAAAATTTATGCATGATTTGATGATGTAGTTGTTATGATTTATTTCACGAACCGCCATGAAATTATTGTGTCACCGCATGTGAATAAATATTTTGTTTGTTATCGACCATTGTGAGGATCTGATAAATAACCTACATATGTTTAACCCATTAGATATAATTTTGAATCATTTCGACAAAATAAGTCCATATTCATAGTGCCCTTAAGATAACAAAGTATATGTTTTATTTCAGACCAATATCTTCTTGTAAGTGAAAAACTATATCTTGCTAACAAATTTACAATAAATGTTATATCAAGTCGATTATAATTGACAAGATACATTAGTGCTCCTATAGCACTAAGATATGGTACTTCCGGACCAATAAGTTTTTTATCCTTTTCTAGAGGTCTAAAAGGGTCTTTATGAACATCTAACAACCTTAAAACCATTGGAGTGCATAATAAATGTGACTTGTCCATATAGAACCTTTTAAGTACCTTCGTTATATAAGCTTCTTGATGTACAAAAATATCTTTATTTAAATACATAATGTGTAATTCCAAAGAAAATTTTGTCCTTCCAAAGTTCTTCATCTCAAATTCTTTCTTTAAGTAATCAATTGTCTTTGTGAGTTCATTAGAAATTCCAACAATATTTATGTCATCTACATAAAAACCAATTATAGCAAATTCATTTTCTAATATTTTCATATAAATACAAGAACAAATATGATCATTTCTATATCTTTATTTTAAAGAGTATTCACTAAGACGATTATACCACATACATCCTTATTGCTTTAATCAAATAAAGGGACTTGTTCAATTTTATTGAATAATCCTCCTTATAATTTTCCTTGTTAAGCAAATTAAATCGTTGAGGAATTTTCATATAAATATCATTCTCAAGAGAACTGTACAAATAGGTTGTAACATCATCCATGTAAATGCATACCTTCTTTTGCAACTAGGATAATCAAATATTGAAATATTGTTGCATCCAATACTAGTGAATATGTCTCTTCATATATCAATACCAGGTTTGGTGAAAGCAACTAACCATGCTTTGTATCTAATAATTTCATCATTCTTATTTTTATTTTTTGGGCAAAAATCCATTTGTACCCAACGGGTTTTACACCCTCAAGTGTGTGAACTATATATCCAAAAACATTTTATTTAGCAAGCAAATCTAAATATGCTTCTATTGCATATTTTCATTTTGGTCAATCATTTCTTTGTCGACAATCGTCAATGATCATTGGGTCTTGATCATAATTGTCACTCATAACATTTATCGTTATGTTATATGCAAAAGTCTCGTCAATGTCGACTTCGTTTTTTGTTCCATATTATCTTATTCATGACATAATTTATTGAGATCTCATTATTTTCAACATTTTCAAGTATATGAGTTTCTTCTAAAATCGAATCATTAATTATGTCAAATAAATCTATGAAAAACTTCTCCAATAGGACAAGGACACATGGCCACTATCTTTGTAAAAGAACTCTCCACTAAGGGCTTGCCATGCGGCATGTGTGGGATGCCCTTCCTAAGCTAGCTAGATTAACATAATTAAACCTCAATAAATTTCTTAAGTAGGCGTATATGAGGCTCCCTACTTAAGCAAGATTTTTTTTAAAACCCTTTACTACTTGACCCTTAATACAAGGCCTTCAAAGGAAATCCTACACTACAAGACCCTTAATACAAGGTCTAAATTCATGATGAACCAAGTGAAGAGGAGCTTAGCTTCACCTTGTTGAGAGGATTCTAACTCTTCTTGAATTTGTTTGGCCATATTCCTTGTGATAGGACCCTTGGCTAGGGGTGTGTCAGGCCTTGGTGTTTCTTGCCCTAGTAAAAACACTCCCTAGTAAAAAACACTTTAAACTTGTATTTGACTTTTCTTATACTTTTATAGTAGAGTGTTGAGGTTTGGGTTAAATTATTGCTTTGCAGAGTGTGGGTGCACTTGGGGGTTAAATAGCATGGGAGGGTAGTCTATTTCTTGTACAAATTTTCACATATTATTATTCTCTGGTTGTCTTTATACAACGGTCGTGGTTTTTTTTCGATTTTGGAGTTTCCATGTTATATTCTTGTGTTCCTTATTTTTATCTTATTTCTCTATTAGTAGAGTGATTCTTGAGAGTAAACACGATAATGTTCTTAATTGATGATGCCTTTATGAATAGAAAGATACTTTATTGTCTTATGTTTCTTCTAGTACATGTTTCTCAC
>Ga0209389_1006640_pt1 | contig 10079 bp, 10 predicted proteins | sample CowpearedBW_FD_187526 | JGI IMG/M metagenome (GOLD analysis project Ga0209389, IMG submission 187526) | Root nodule microbial communities of legume samples collected from California, USA - Cow pea red BW (SPAdes) (version 2) | ecosystem: Host-associated > Plants > Roots > Nodule | place: USA...
ATATATATATATATATATATATATATATATATATATATATATATATATATATATATATATATATATATATATATATATATATATATATATATTCTCAATTGTTACATCAATAATAAGATGAAGATATATTGTATTCTCAAAATATTTAATTACGTTTTAATATATAGTATATGTTGAAACCCTACTATTTAGGGTTTTTGTTTTTGGAATCTGTTAGGGTTAGGGTTTCTAATGTTAGAAATCAGTTAGGGTTTGTTTTCCCCTTTTTTGTTTTGGGATCTATTTAATATAGATCCTCTCTCATTTTTCAGTGTCTAAGCATAGTGTGAAAATATAGTGTAAATAAGAGTTTTTCTTTCTTACTATTCAACTGCATCTTGTTTTCTTCCTCTCCTCTCTTCTTCCTTCTTCTTCCTCCATGCTTATTTTCCTTTTCATGGTGCGCCTCTGATGCAAGAGCTAGGGCTATATGTTTTTGAAGAGAGAAAAGAGGGTGTTTTTTGTGTTGTGGAAAATGATGCGAGAGGCTCAATATGGTATTAGAGCAGGTTCATAGCCTGCTCTGTTTCTGTCTGCCCACTCTATTTTTCTTGCCTCAATGATTTGCTAGTCTCAAGAAGGTTTCGTGCACCATGGTGAATGACAACAATAATAAAGAAATCAAGTCAGAAGTCAACAACGCAGGTCAACATACACAAAGATTGGATCTTGATCAATCCCTTATCCCCACCAGCCCATACTACATACATCTAGGGGAGAACCCATGACAGGTTCTTGTATCCCTAGCTCTAAATGAGACTAATTACAGCTCATGGAGTAGAAATATGAGAAGAGCTCTCATGTCCAAAAGTAAATTGAAATTTGTGGATGACAACATTAAAATTCCCACCAGAGACTAGCCTCTCTATGAAGCTTGGGAAATAGCCAATGTTATGATTTTGTCTGGAATTATTAGGACTCTTTCTCCTCAAATAGTAGAAAGTGTGATCTATATTGATTCTACAAAAGATCTTTGGGAAGACTGAAAGGAAAGATTCACAAAGGGGGATTATTTCCACATTTCAGACCTTCTTTAGGAAATACACTCTGCCAAGCAAGGTGAAAGGAGTATCACTTAATTATTCATAGATATGAAGATCGTTTGGGAAGAATTAGAGCTTCTCACACCTATTCCTAATTGCGTTTGTGGTAAGCCTTGTGAATGTAATCTTTCTAAAGCTTTCGTGAAACAAAGGGAAATTGAGTATGTGATATGTTTTCTAAAGGGTTTGAATGATAACTATAACACTATTAAGACTCAAATTCTGTTGTTAGAACCCCTACCCAATATGAATAAAGTTTAATCCCTCATTATGCAACAAGAAAGACAAAACAATGGTGCTACTAGTTTAAACCTAAAAGGTAAGGTTTTATTCAATACCACCGAAAGGCATTACAAATCTTAAGAACAGAGCAATTGGAAAGGTCAAGGCAAAGGTGTTAGTTCTCAGTCTCAAGGAAGGGGTAGAGGTAGGAATCCCAATTATGGCAAACATTGCTCTTATTGCCATAAGATGAATCATACCATTGATGAATGTTATTCCAAACATGGCTATCCCCCTAGTATAAATAGAGGACTGGATACAACATCAATCCCCCTGAAAAAGGAAGTCAAGATTAGAAGGAGTAGCAGGTTTGTAATCTGAATATGAAAGAAGACCCTAATGACAAGTAGAATGTCAGGGATGACACCATCAAAGGGCTCACAGCAGACCAAATGAAAAAATTGTTGAAACTCCTGAGTGACTAATGATTCTAGGCACAATATTAACCAAATTCAAAGGCATGCCACTTCTTTTGACAAAGAATCGCAAGGTAAAGACCACCATGCTCTTGATACTGGTGCAACTGATCATGTTGCACAAAATAAAGGTTGCTTTACCACCTTTTTCAAGATAAGACCTGCAAATATTAAACTGCCTAATAATAGTAATGTCACTGTAAATTTCGCTGGAATAGTCCTATTTTCTGAAAAACTTATTCTTTTTAATGTTTTGTATGTTTCAAAATTTTCTTTCAATTTAATTTCAGTTCAAACCTTAATCAAAGATTTGAACTGTAATATGATTTTTTCCTCTAGGTGTTGTCAGATACAGGACATTACCACATCTCAGATGATTAGGCAAGTCAATTTCAATCAGGGCTTATACTATCTTAATGGCACCCTTGTTGTTGAAAATACTAATTTTGTCCTTAGTATTGTGCTTAATTATGCTAAGTGTGACATTAATATATGGCATTTTAGGCTTGGGCACCCTGCTCGTAGAACTATTGATCACATTTGTAAAGCTTTTCCTTACATTCAATCTAAAGGTTCTGATGTATGTGATGTTTGCGATTTATCCAAACAACATAAACTGCCTTTCATTAAAAGTGATACTATTTATGATTCTTGCTTTGACCTTATTCATCTTGATATATGGGGACCCATAACTATTCCTTTTATTCATGGTCATAAATATTTCCTAATTGTGGTAGATGATCATTCTAGGCATACCTGGATTTTTCTTATCACACTGAATTTGAAACCAGAAAACTTATTCAATATTTCATAATTCATATTAAAAAATTAGTTTGGCAAAACCATCAAATGTTTTAGAATTGATAATGGGCCAGAGTTTAACTATGTTGATGTGTTTAACACTTAAGGAATAAATCACCAGAGAAGTTGTGTAGAAACTCCACAATAGAATTCAGTGGTGGGGCGTAAACACCAACACATTCTTAATGTAACACGAAGTTTGTTGTTTCAATCTAATTTGCCCAAGGCTTATTGGTGTTACGCTACTACTCATGTTATTCACATCATTAACAGATTGCCTACTATTGTTCTGAATAATAAATGTCCTTATGAAATTTTGTATGATAAACCTCCTACTTATCTCAATCTTAAGGTTTTTGGAACTTTAAGTTTTGCTAGTACTCTTTAAAATAACATAACCAAACATGACCCTAGGGCTAGAAAGTGTGTCTTCCTGGGCTTTAAAATTGGTATTAAAGGTTATGTTCTCCTTGACATCATGAGTAGAGAAATTTTCGTTCCTAGAAATGTAATTTTTCATGAAAATGTTTTCCCTTATAAGGCTTTGAATCAGTGCAGTCAAGCCACTGATGACAAAAATCATGACTTGGATTTCTTGTTTGAAAACGAAAATCACTTACTTAAGAATGACAAATATGCTTATCAAGTTCTTCCGAGAGAGACTGTTGATAACACTGAAACAAAATCCATTCTTGACATTGTTAGTGATGATTCTACCTACAATGAAGACAATGAGCAACTAAGCAACAATTATCAAAACACTGAAGATACAAATCTACGAAGATCAAAAAGGCAAAGAAAGACTCCTTCTTATCTAAAGGATTACATACACCAGGTGAACAATTCCATGATCCCTAGACACTTTGTCCATAACAAATCTGTTCAGAAAACTAATTACCCTATTAGTTCCATTCTCTCATATGAATCTCTTTCTAAAGAACACCTTAATTACACTCTTGTTGTTTCTACTTATCATGAACCCCAAACTTATTCTGAAGCTTGTCAAGATACTAAATGGGTTGATGCTATTAATAAAGAAATAAAGGCTCTAGAAAATAATGAAACCTGGCACTTTACTAATCTCCCTAAAGGAAAAAAACCTATAGGATGTAAATGGATTTTCAAAATCAAATACAATTCTGATAGTACTATTGAAAGGCACAAAGCAAGACTTGTGGCTAAAGATTACACACAATTGGAAGGAATTGATTTCATTGATACGTTTTCCCCTATTGCTATACTCACAATAGTGAGACTTTTATTAGCCACTACAGCCACCAGAAACTGGTATTTACTTAAACTAGATGTTGAGAATGCCTTCTTACATGGGAACCTTGATGAAGAAGTGTACATGAGTCCACCTCCCAAGCTTCGTATTCCCAAACTAGGTTAGGTTTGCAGGCTAACCAAGTCCCTCTATGGCTTAAAACAAGCTAGCCACCAATGGTTTTCTAAGCTATCTTCTTTCCTTACTTCAATTGATTTTATACAATCTAAAACTTATTACTCCTTATTTACTAAATAAAGCTTAAATACTTTCATGGTTTTACTTGTCTATGTGGATGATGTGATTTTGGCAAGGAATTCTATGACAAAAATTGAGAGAATAAAGACATCCTTGCACAGAACCTTCAAAATTAAATACTTAGGACCCTTAAAGTACTTCATGGGTCTTAAAGTTGCTAGATCTAGCAAGGGAATTCATTTGTGTCAAAGAAAATATGCCTTGGATATTCTATCAGAAATAGGGATGCTGGACTACAAACCTAGTCAAAGTCCTCTCATGAACAACACTAAAATCCTCTATGATAAAGCTCCACTTGTCAAGGATCCTAATTCCTATAGACGTCTAATAGGGAAGTTGCTTTATCTTACTAATTTCAAACCTGGCATTTGTTATTTTGTACACTTATTAAGCCAATTTGTGCAGGCACTTACCATATATCATCATCAAGCTGCCCAACATATCCTAAGATACATCAAGGCAAGCCCAGCTAATGGCCTTTTCTTTGCTGCATCCAACAACATTCAAATCAAGGCCTTTAGCGACTCAGATTGGGCTACTTGCCCTAACACATGACGCAACATAACAGGATATTGTGTCTTTTTAGGCACATCCTTGATTTCCTGGAAATCAAAGAAGCAAAGCACAATATCGAGATCCTCTTCAGAGGCCGAATACAAGGCCCTGACTACTACCAGTTGCGAGATTCAATGGTCCAGTTACCTCTTCCATGGCTTGCATGTCCAAACCACAAATCAAGCCATCCTATACTACGATAGTCAGTCGACCAGGCAAATCGCTCACAATCCCACCTTCCACGAGCGAAGCAAACATATTGATCTGGACTATCATATTGTCTGTGAGAAACTTCAGAGCAAGCTATTCCATTTACTACCGATCCGTTCTTCTAAGCAATCTGCAAGCATATTTATATAGGCTCTCCATCGCACATCCTTCAAAACCATACTTCCCAAGCTCGGTATGATGCATATACATCATCCGGCTTGAGGGGAGGGTGTTGAAACCCTATTATTTAGGGTTTCTATTTTTGGAATCTGTTAGGGGTATGGTTTTTGATGTTAGAAATCAGTTAGGGTTGTTTTCCCCTTTTCTGTTTTGGGATCTATTTAAGATAGATCCTCTCTCGTTTTTCAATGTGTGAACATAGTGTGAAAATACAATGCAAATAAGAGTTTTGCTTTCTTACAGTTCAACTGCATCTTGTTTTCTTCCTCTCCTCTCTTCTTCCTTTTTCTTACTACATGCTTATTTTCCTTTTCATGGTGCACCTCTAATGTGGGAGCTAGGGCTCTCTGTTTTTGAAGAGAGAGAAGAGAGTGTTTTCTATGTTGTGGAAAATGACACGAGGGGCTCAACATGTATAAATGTTAGACAATGGTTTTCAGAAGATATATCCATATCAAAGATTACTGGAGACTAACATCGTCCTTAGTTTAAGATAGCTTATGCAACTACTTTTCCAAGCCTATTACATGAACCTCTTTTAACTACACAATAAAAGATAGTTGTACCCACTTTACACATATTACAACTAATGTATTGTTCTAATTTAACTATTCATACATTAGTTTGTATAAACTAATATACACATATTTATGTCTATTTATTATATTACATCATTCAAAAATATAAAGTCTTCAAAAGAATATTATACAATATATTCTTAAAAGAAAATGTCACAATCATTGTGCAACTTTGCTACTAGCACTTGTAATTCCTAAACACCATTTCTATAGTTTTAATTCATTTTTTAAATGCATATTAGAGTTAGTTTAAATCTATAAATCATGTTTAGGACAACTGCATTGAAAAATCCATATCTTAGTTCTTTAAGACATTTTCTCAAACATTTAGGTTAGAATAAGTTCCTTTATTTAGGCAAAATGTGTAAAGTTAGAATTAGATTCATGCATCATGATAAGATTCAATTTAGGTTGATTTTATCTTATTACGCTCATTCTATGAGCATATTTGAACCTATCATGCATTTTTTCACATAAACACATTACTATTTATATTCGTTTTGTGAATTACTTGCTTTAACTCATGATTTTCAATTCCTATAGTTTTAATTTTGTTTAAAATGCATATTAGAGTTAATTTAAATCTATAAATCATGTTTAGGACAACTGCATTGAAAAATTCATATTTTAGTTCTTTAAGACATTTTCTCAAACATTTAGGTTAGAATAAGTTTACTTATTTAGGCAAATGTGTAGATTAAGAATTAGATTCATGATAGGTTTCAATTTAGGTTGGTTTTAGATTGTTTAAATTAGTTTAGTTAGATTTACTCCATTGAGATCATTATTACACATTCACATAAACTCAACATCACCCCTCTTTAGATTAATACCTTGTTTTGCCACTACACTATAGTATTGATGAAATCAAGTTTTGCATAAATCTTAGGCGACTAAAAGGTTTATCACACATAGACACATAATTTGTCATATGACACACCTGTGCGTGCACGCGTGTGCACACACACACACACACACATCTGCCAATTTGGCCCATGGCCCAGCCCCTCCACCCAACCCCCCTACACACACATAAACACAAACACACAAATAAAGTTGTTAATTTGGCCCACAACCCATGGGTCAAATAAGTGCCAAAATTTGGTAAAGATTCATAAAAAAGTCTAGCACTTATGCTTTTAATTTGTGTTCATTTCATATTGATTCTCCCTAAATGTAAGACAAATGAGTTTCAATCACATGTTTCCAAGTTTTGATTTAAAGAAATCATTTGATCCTATTTTGTGTGTGTTTTCAGGAAAGATTAAAGAGAACTCAAGAAGAGTGAAGGAGAAAGCAAGAAATAAAGAAGAAAAGGAGGAAAGTGTGCAACAGGTCGCTCAAATCAAAGGTGTTTCGCTTAAGCCAGAACATGCTCGCCCAAGCTAAAGTCATCTCACCTAAGCGAGATACTTGCCGCCTTTCTCGCTCAGGCGAGCTTGAGCTCACCCAAGCGAGAGTTCGTGAAGAAGCCCTCAGTGTTTTTTTGCAATTCTCGCCTAAGCAAGAATATGGTCGCCCAAGCGAGACCTTTCTTCAACCTAAAGAAGTCTATCTCGCCTAAGCGAGAATGAGTGGCTCAAGCGAACCTTCGTGGAGTATAAATACTCTGTGAGTCAGAAAGTGAAGGTAGCTGTGATTTTGGAGAAGAATACAGACCTGCTGGAGTTGCGACCAGGAGCATAACACAAATCATATTTTCTTCTTCTTTTTTAGTTCATAGGTTTTGATGGCTGCCATGAGTGGCTAATCTTCCTTCTTGGGATTGAATGTAATCTACTCGAACTTGGATGTAATCTGGTGATATTTATATATAGCATTTCTGTTTTTACTCAATATAGGTATTATTCTTCTGTTCTTAATGCTTGATTCTATATGATCAATAGATGTTTTGATTTTGATTTTTAGATTTGACTGAAAAATATTTCTAAAAATTTGATTTATACAATGATACTTGATATATTGTGATGCTAGGAAGAGATCTCAATATATCAATTGCTTTTAACACTTGACCGTAATGCTGGATTGTTTGTTGAATATGTGAGGAATCAATATTCAGTGAACTAATCTTATGAATTTTATACACGAGGGATCAATATAAATGATTTTTGAGTGTGCATCAATATTGGTATTTTTAGATGTTATATATTATATTCATCCAGATTACAGACAAGGGAGATAGATGAAATTCAATCCCAGTTTCTTTTACTGAATTTTTCTAAACTTTTCCACTTTTACTGTATTTATTTTATGCAGTAGTTAATGTCAAATCAAATTAAAATCTTTGTACATATGTTGATTAAGATAATTATTAATTTTCACTAAATTCGTTCCTCGTGGGTTCGACACTCCTACTTCAAATCATTATACTATAGTTGACTTTTGGTACGCTCTCCAAGAGAACAAGTATTTTTGGCGCCATTGCCAGGGAACGATGTTCTTTTGAAATTTTTAGTTATCTCATCGAGCTCTATGTATATTTTCTTAATTAGATAGTTTATTCAATATTCTCCTTTGTACTAATCCTTGCTTGAGTTGTTTTTATTTATGCTCTTATGAGGTTAGGTTCCTGAAGATTGATTAGCATTTGACTTGGAGATAGAAAAGACAACTAGAAGGAATAGAGACAAAAAACAAAAAGAAGCAAGGAAAGACAAGAGAAGAATCTTCCAGTACTTCCATCACACCTCAAGTAGAAAACATGGAGAATCAAAGACCAGCTCCAACCAGAAAGACACTTGGAGACTATGCTATGCAACAAGGTCCAAGATATTTTTCTAGCATAACAATACCACCTACCACTAAAACTTTGGAGATGATGCCAGATTTCCTCAGCTTAATCAGTTCTCATCAATTCACTTAAATGGATAATGAAGATCCATATACTCATCTCTCTACATTCAATGAATTGATAGGAACCATGGGCTTTCAAGAAGGAGATCTTGAGCATGTATACATGTGTTTGTTTCCTTTTTCTTTGGCAGGTAAAGCAAAGGAATGGCTTAAGTCACATCCAAATCAGAGTTTGAATAGCTGGAAAGATATTGAGGAGAAATTCTTGAACATATTCTTTCCACCATCTCGCTACATCAAAGCCAAAGTTGATATTTAGACGTTTAGGCAAGGACTAGATGAGCCATTCTGTTAAGCTTGGGAGCGGTTCAATTCTTTATTGAGGAAATGCCCAAATCACGGATTTGAAGATATTGCTCAACTCAACATATTTTGTAACGGTCTGAGGCCTAATACCAAGATGATATTAGATGCAGTAGCAGGTGGAACAATGATGAGTGTCGATGCGGAGCAAGCAACAAGAATCATTGAGGCATTAGCATCCATAGATCATCAAGCTCAGCATAATAGGCAATCTGTTCAGAGGAAGGGAGTGCTTGATCTTAGTATTACAGATGCAATCTTAGTTCAAAATAAAATTCTGTCAGATTGAAGCACTAACGAAGCATATGTCTAAATTACCAGAGTAATTACAAGTTGTGCAATCTTCTCCCAGTCAACAACCCATGAGATGTGACTTCTGTGGATGCAATCATCCAAATGGTCATTGTTCGTATCAGAGCAGCTCACAAGGAGAAGTTCAATATGTGAGTAACCAAGGAAGACCAGGAAATTTCTCCAACAATAATAACTTCTCACAGGGGTGGAGAAATAATCAAAATCAGAATTTTGGATGGAAGCAAGATGTTGGTCCTTCAAACAGACAACCTCCTTATCAACAGCAACAACAACATTATCCTTCGGTGCATGACAGAACAACTAAACTGGAGGATACTCTAGAAAAGTTTATGCAAGCTTCTTTGACTAATCAGAAAAATACAAAAGCTTCAATCAAGAACCTTGAAACACAGGTTGGACAGTTGGCAAAACAATTATCAGATCAGCAGGCATGTCAATTTTCAGCCAACACACAAACTAATCCCAAGGAGCATTGTAAATCAACTACCACCAGAAGTGGTAAAATTGTGGGAAAAGGGATTGGAGACAACCTGGTTGTAGAGGAGAAGGTGTTGGAGGAAAAAGAGAGAGAGAAAGAAAAAAATGAGTGTGAGGGAGAGGAAGAACAAAATAAAAGAGAGTTTGTAAATAAAAGAGAAGAAAAAGAAGAAAAAAATAAAAGTGAGGAGAAAAAGAGGGAGATGGGTGAGAAACAGGTACCTCAGTTGAAGAGTGGTGGAGCTCTTGGTGCGGAATGGATGAAAGCTCCATGAAGTAGACATGATCCATGGAAGGGAGTGGAAACAAGTGTTTAAGGCTCTTGCTAAGCATTGGTTTGGACTAAGGTGTTTGAAGGTTTAGCTTAAGAGAAAGCTAAGGAAATGTGGCTAGAGGAGATGATTCAATCCTCTAGCAAAGGAGACTCTCAAATGCAATAGGGTGGAGTACTCTCAACACTATGCTTTTATTGCAAAATTCAAGAGTGATTACAAATGAGTGA
>Ga0209389_1006648_pt1 | contig 10075 bp, 11 predicted proteins | sample CowpearedBW_FD_187526 | JGI IMG/M metagenome (GOLD analysis project Ga0209389, IMG submission 187526) | Root nodule microbial communities of legume samples collected from California, USA - Cow pea red BW (SPAdes) (version 2) | ecosystem: Host-associated > Plants > Roots > Nodule | place: USA...
GAAATAAAGAAAGGCTTGTTGTTCAATCCAATTTTGCGTTGCTGCCACGTACACGAGTTGGCTTGTTCTAAATCAATTGCACCTAGTGGGATTGCAACGCAACTCTGCTACACTAAAAGCCTTGCCAAATTGCACTACCATGTGGACTTAAAGACAAAGGTTTTGTTGCTACTGAATCAAGCAGCACGTCTCCAACTCCACCACAATAAACGTCCACCAATTAGCTGCACCGACTGGATTTCAAGTTGCTGCCACTACACTAAACAAAATTAGCTTGCTGCCACTATTTCACATTTCAGCTTGTTGCACCAAAGGGCAACAATTGTTTGCACGTCTTTGACATCTACCACCGCATAGACTAGCACCAAGCAAAACCAAGTGCAATACTAAAAACACAAGATCAGGTGATGAGCTAAATTTGCTGCACTAATCTCCTGCACCGCGAGAAATTAAAAGTAGTTGCTACCAATGCTTGAAACAAAAAGTTTGCACCAATGAAGCTGTTGTCCAATTGCCACTGCAAAAATCAAATTTAGTTGTTGTAATTTGCGCCGAATAGATAAAGAAGATTATGACATAACAGTTGCAACTGCCCATAGTAAATGGAAACAAAAAAAAATTGATCCCTTTCGCTGCCATAAGAAATGGATCAGCCTGCTAATGAAATTTGTTGCTCGAACTGCACTGCTTTAGACAAAATTTTTGTCTATGCCTCTAACTATTTAACTTAGCCAGCAACTTCACACAACCACTCATTAACTAGACTAGCCCCCTTTAAATTAGATTAAAACGCTGCCACCAATGCCAATACTTCATGTGGCTTTTGATGATTCTAGAAAACAATGTGTACAACGTGCTTACTTTGTCAGAGAAAATTTTAGTTTCATCTACCACCGAATGAATCAACTTCAATTGCAATTTGGTGTGCACCGAATAAGACTTAAGCTGGCTGCCATCAAATGCATCAAACTACTGCAGCACCATTGCGAATTCTGCACCAAATATAGCAAGGAGCCAACCACAACTGATTGTGCTTCAAATCCAATCTTCACTTGCAAATTTTGGATTAGACCAGCTTTAGATGATCACCTCCTTCAACAAAAAAAAACTATTGCTCTAAAAGGTACCGTTGTTGTCATGAATTTAGGTGGCTGCATTGAGAATTAAAGGCACCGCTCCAAATATTTTTCTACACCAATTCATCATTCTATGATGGTTCCAGCATCTTCCAATTTCGATTTCACGTTGGTTGCACATTCACGGCTAGATTTGTTGTTTCAACAATTGAACCAAAACCGACTTTGAATGATGGTAGCACATCCACTTTGCCAAGACCTTTGTTGCTTCAAGATAGGGCCAACCAACAAATCCTCAAGCACGAAGTTTCTACTATGCACTAGTATCCAATTGTTTGGAGCTTCACCAATTTAATACGAGACAAAAATCTTCAAAATTCTTTAGTGAGTCATTTTCGCAAACACCTTGTATGCATTCTTAACTCTGCTCTACTCAACTACAATAAACACAATCCAATCCTCTAGTGTTGCGCGTCTACCAAAACTTCCAATAAAAGATGAACCAAGAACACAGTCCATTCATTGTCGAGGTTTAGAAACCCACAACTGAACCGAGAACAACTACCTGTGACAATTCACGACCACTAAACACCATGGAACGACCATTGGGACACTGTCATTTTGAAAGCCACAAAATTGTGTCGTTATGGATAAACAACCACCTCCATTCACCAATTCAAAAGCAAGCCAGATGAAGAGCTACGAATATGACCCAAACATAATGATGAATGAGAACAAATGAAGAAAAATGACAAAACCCCGAAGAACGAACAAGAACCGTGAACAAACGAATGCACCACGAACAATTTTGGAAGCACAAACGAGAAAATCTAAAACCAATATCAAAAGTACAACTAACCGAGCTCTGATTACCAGATGATGAAGGATCCTCTCGGATTTGGGGTGAAATTCGTCTAGAACGAAAATGACTATGAACCCTAAAACGAAAAGGGGGAAATGGAGGACGTTAATTGAGGATTTTTGCGGAACGGGAGGAAATCACACCACTTGGAGGAGATTCCAAGATAAGTGAGGAAGACCCGCCACTTTAAATTGGAGATTCAAAGATAAGGATCAGTGGTTCTGAGGAGAACCTCGAGACTTGAGAGAAAACTCATTTTTTCATAAAACTCAAATATGAATACAAATGTGTCTCACAAGGGCTTATATATTATGGATCGAAACACCAAAAGGCCCAACACAACAAAAGGTCCGACAAAGCCCAAACAAAAACAATACAGAAATTATAAAAGAATTCCTATTCTACGATCTGAAGCTAATCCGAGATCTCTTTGAAGGTCATGGGCATGATTCCATCAATTGCTCTGAAATCCCTATGACGATCCTGAACCACGCCGAGTGTTGGTCACTTGGCAAGTGTACCAAGTCAACTATAGTATAATGATTTTTAAGTAGAGTGTCGAACCCACGAGGAACAAATTCAATTAAAATAAATAATTATCTCGATCAGCATATATATACAGAAATTTTAATTTAATACATGATTTGTAGTTAAACTAATTTGCATAAACAGAATATAGTAAAAGCAGAAATTTAGAAAAATGCAATAAAAGAAACTGGGATTGAATTTCATCTATCTCTCTTGTCTGTAATCTAGATGAATATAATGCATAACATCTGAAAATACCATTATTGATGCACACTCAAAAATAATTTATATCGATCCCTCGCGTAAAAAATTCATATGATTAGTTCCCTGAATATTGATTCCTCACATATTCAGCAAACTATCCAACATTACGATCGAGTGTTAAAAGCAATTGATATATTGAGATCTATTCCTAGCATCACAGTATATCATGTATCATTGTTCAAATCAGATTTTCAAAAATAATTTCCAGTCACATCTAAAAATCAAAATGAAAACATCTATTGATCAGATAGAATCAAGCAATAAGAACATAACAATAATACCAATATTGAGTAAAAACAGAAATGCTATATATAAATATCACTAGATTACATCCAAGTTTGAGTAGATTACATTCAATCCCACAGAGGAAGATTAGCCACTCATGGCAGCCATCAAAACCTACGAACTAAAGAACAAAAAGAAGAAAATATGAACTTTGTTCTGGTCCTGATCGTAGTTCTCCAACAACTCTGTAGTTCTTCTCCAAAAATCCCCAATTGTCTTCCTTTCTGAACTTTCACAATATATATACAGCATGAACTCTCACTTGGGCTACTGAATCTCGCTTGGGTGAGATAGAGTACTGCAGCATGAAGAAAGGGTCTCGCTTAGGCAACCCAATTCTAGCTTGAACGAGAATCACACAATTGCAGAGGCTCCTTCACGAACTCTAGCTTAGGCGAGATTGGCAGCATCAAATCTCGCTTGAGCGAGAATGGCGGCAAAAGATGATCTCAATTGCACAAGCTCTCGCTTAGGCGAGATCATTCTTCACTCAGGCGAGATTGGCGGCCCAAGCTCTCACTTAGGCGAGATTGCTTTAGTTTGAGCGACCCTGCAGAGTTTCTTATTTGTTTCCTTATTTCTCCTTTCACTCTTCTTGTGTTCTTTCCTCCTTCTACTTTAATTTACCTGAAAATTACACAAAATAGGGATCAAGTTATTTCTTTAAGTCAAAACTTGGAAGCATGTAATTGAAACTCATTTATCTTAGATTTAGGGAGAATCAATATGAGATAACACGAATTACAAACAAAAGTGCCAAAGTTCTCTATGAATCTTTTATGATTTTTAGCACTTATAAACTCCACCCAACCTAGCATCTTGGTTGTCCTCAAGCAAAGTAATAAGATGTAACAGCCACTCAAAACTAAAACTCTGAAATTGGTTATTGAGAAATCATTTTCTCAGTTCCTTACCAAACAACTTTTGCATACCAAACTACAAAATCAAAATCAGAAGCAAATGGTGAATCCAATTGTCAAACATCATTAGGATAAGAGTGCAGCAAATTTTTTAGGAAAACCAATTGTACAAACAAATGATTCTAACCAAGGAAATTCTCTTAAATCTCACAGGCATGTGTTTCTCTCATTTTCCACTAAAATTGAACAAATCAAAATTGCCAGTCATTTTCAATCCAACCACAAACACACAATTAACATGGATCTTAAGGTCTTTTCAAGGTTGTAATGAGGCTAGGCTTTCAAGAATTATGGGTTTTCAAGATCACAAAAGCACAACTTAGAAAAGAGAGCATAGCTACAATTCAAACCCAATCCATTTCTACTTTCCATTCATCACAATTCAGACCTCAATACACAACTTGTTTCTTTTTCATTCATAATTCACTCTCATCTCTTTTTGTTTTTTTAGTAGATATATACATTCCTACACAATATTAAAGAGTGAATTATAATACTTAGCCCTTTTTTTCTTTGAGTGCAATTCCACCAACCAATTACTCTTACAGTTGAATAAAATGCACATATGCTCTCTATCCCTAAGTGTGCAAAGGGAAAGGATAGTAATTCAAGTTAAGGTTAAAGTGCACAATTCAAACAATTAAGCTCAAATGGGCTATCAACAAAGGATGATTATTTACAGGTTGGCTATTTGGCACTAAGTTATAAATTTAACAAAATTGCTTTAATCCTTACCATGCTTCAAATGTGATGTCATCAAATGAAAAATCAAGCAATATCAACTTGTCAACAAACAGTGGAAACACTCAAACTATTTATGGATTCACACACTCACTGGGTTTTTTGGTTTATTTCCTTGGTATCTCACTTGTTGTTACAACTGATTGTCTTGACTAATTATCCAGCACAAATATCTTAATCATGTTTAATTATAAACTTAGCCAAAATTTTCCTCTTTATCCTCTATGTTCAGTTCACTCAGTTGTTCTAGACTCAGGATACTTACTGAAATCATATTTCTCTTTAACCAATTCCCTCAAGAAAGATTTTCAAAATCATTCCCAAAAATTTGAGTTGTCTCTAAGTATTATGCACAAAATACTAAGCCAAAAAGTAAAACAGTTAATTAACTAGATAATATAGCATTCTAGCCAAAACAACTAAAGCAAAATAGTACTAATTACATAAATAATGCAAAATACTAAAAAAAATAACAATGAAATCGTATTTATAGAGTTCTGAAGGGTGGAATGGTGTAGTGAATCAATCTCCTCCTCAATGTCCACTCCATCTGTGTCAGCAACAAAGTCATCTTTGTTCGTAGCTCTTGATGGTCCCTCACCTGCAGTAGGTCCACTTCCCCCAGGAAAATAGGAATGTCCCTAGGCCACTATAGATAAGTCAAGAAATATAGTGGAGTCATGCTTGGGTATGGTTTGTGAACATTGTGATAGAGGTACTCCTGAAGGTGGAGTTGTCCTCTATGAATGGAAGCATTTTACTGGTGGATGTGCTTCATCTGCAACCTCAGATATCTCATCTACTCAAGCAATTCATTGTTCATGTTGAGCTGAGGTTGTTGTGTGGGCCCTATTTGTGGTTCTTCCATTGCTGGTTGTTCTGCAACTTGTTGGTCCAGTTGGGGCTCTTCTGGATGCTTCAAGTCCTCTGGGTGGGTACAAAAATGTTCAATGAATTTCTTGGTGATTGAAGGTCGTATCTTTTCAGTTAACTTCGCCTCCACCCCTTGATCTTGGCAAAGAGCTGTGATTAAAGCCGAAAAACCCAAAACACCTGTTTCCTTTTCATTCCTTGTGTTGACTTCATACCTCACAAATTTTTGGATTTCTTTAGATATAATGGTGGCCATGTCAATAGTGAGATCTTCCCTCGTTATGCAATAAAGGAGATGACATATAGGAACATTTAAGTCTGACACGTGGCCGATGGGCACTATGTTTGCAAGTAAGAATGTGGTCCAGACTTGGGCTAAGGTTTTCATATCCCCTCTTAGAATTCTGAGAGGATTTCTAGTGGGCCCGACTTGATAGGATTGTTTGGGAGCGCATATAAGGAGTGCCACTTCATTTTCATCACAAGGTTCCTGACTCCTCCTTTTTCTTGTGAAATCACAGCGTTGCCCTGGTTCTAGTGGTAGTGGATTACCAAGGAATTCACTGATGGCTGCTCAATCATAATTGACCCACCTCCCCCTAGCTTTAGACCTCTTTTCTCCAGGATTGTCCTCAGAATATGCATTGGCATAAAATTCTTTAACAATCTCTGGATCAAATTTGGGAAGCGGTTCAGCCAAGAATATATCATATTCATACCATTTTTGTCTTTGGGGTTCTCTAAACAAATTATTTTTTGGCCTTTCAAGAGAAGGACTACTTGCACATCTTCTCCTCTTCCCTTTGTTGGGTTCAGTGGAAGGAAGTCGAGATGTTGTCTTTGTTCTAGCCATTGACCTGCAAGGATGAAAATTAACCCACCAAAGTCTTGCCAAGTTAGTTAATTACAATGCAATAATAGTTTCTAGAATCCATTCACGAGCCAACCAAGAACAAACAAAAACAAATTCAGCATGACATTTCATCAAACACATTGGGTGCACTTTCAAACTGTAAAAATTTTGAATCAATTCATCCATAGGCAACCCACATTATTCAATTTCAGCATCAATTCACACTAAAACCCATAATGGAAACACAAAACAGATCAAAACAGAGCATGGGTACTACCTAGGGTTTGCAAGAGTACAAAAACGTGACTATGCATAGTGAAAATGAAGAGAAAAGAAGTAGAACTTACCTTTAGAGGGAAATTAGCAAAGGGAGGAAGATATTTGTGAGTTAAAATACAGAGAAATGAGTGAGCGAAGGTGCGCCCAGAGAGTGGAAAAGGGAGAATGTGAGTGAGTGTTGTGAGCGATGGTTTAAGGAAAGAAAAATGAGTGAGTTCTGCCCTTGCCTCTCACTTAACGCGATTTCTCGCTCAAGCGACATAGTCTCACTTAAGCAAGATGAACGTGTGCAGAAACATTAAAGAGTCTCGCGCAGGCGAGACTATTTCGCCTAAAACTGTCTTGGTACAGGGCATTCTCGCCCAGGCGAGCCATTACTCGCTTAAGCGAGTATATCAGAAAAAAGGGATGGCTCAAGTTCTGCATATCTCGCCCAAGCGAGACATGTTTAGCTTGGGCGAGATTTTCGTGCAATTTTGGAACACATTGATTTTGCCACTTTTCAATATTTTGTTCTCACTCACTCAATTCATGATCCTTTTAGTTCAAATAACTCAGAAACACACATAAAATCGTACTTCAATCAATTCTCTATCATTCCAAAAGGTTTCACATCAACAAACTCAAAATCAATCTTTTAAACTCAAATTTCACAATTTGGCCAAAACAAGGTAATTTTTAGCATTCAATGAACTCAATTCTGGCACCAAAACTCGTTCCCATGCTTAAAACACCAACTTTGTTTGAAAACACCAAAAGTGCATGGTTTGCCTTATTAAGATAATTGGATGCTAAAAACTCACCTTTTTACACACAAACATAGAACTATAACACAAACACATAATTACATACACAAACACATTTAATCACACAACATGAAATTGAAGTGCAAGAAGATAATTAAAACACTGGGTTGCCTTCCAGGAAGCGCCTGTTTAATGTCACGAGCCTGGCGCCTGTTTCATTAAGGTTCGTCTTGTTGAATGATTGTGGCAAGCCTATCAATCTCACCACCAAAGTAGGGCTTCAACCTTTGCCCATTTATAACCCAGCTTCTTTGTGATTCAGGATCCTCTAACTCAACGGCTCCATAGGGTTTCACATGTTTGACAAGAAACGGTCCTGACCACTTTGATTTGAGGTTTCTAGGGAATAATCTCAACCTGGAATTGAACAATAACACTGATTGGCCAGAATAAAATTCTCTTTTGAGAATTTTCTTGTCATGATAAGCTTTCATCTTTTCCTTATAGATCTTAGAGGACTCATAAGCGTTGAGTCTAATTTCTTCCAATTCTTCCAGCTGTAATTTTCTTTTTTCTCCTACTACCTTTGGATCAAAATTCAAAAATTTCAAGGCCCAGAATGCCTTGTGTTCCAATTCAACGTGTAAGCGACATGACTTGCCATATACCAGCAAGAATGGGGATAAACTAGTGGGAGACTTATAAGCAATTCTGTAGGCCCAGAGTACGTCATCCAACTTCATTGACCAATCTTTTCTTTGAAGATGCCACTGTCTTCTCTAGAATACGCTTGATTTCCCTATTTGACACCTCCGCTTGTCCATTGGTTTGTGGATGATAAGGTGATGCAATTTTATGCCACTCTTCATAATGTTCCAAACATTTCTGAAGTTGAGCATTGCAAAAGTGTGAACCACCATCACTAATCAACACTTTTGGAGTACCAAACCTGCAAAAGATGTTTCGCTTGAGGAATTTGATTACAGTTTTGGCATCAGCCTTAGAAGCTGCCACTACTTCAACCCACTTTGTCACATAATCAACTGCCACCAAAATGTATTCATTTGAGAAAGAAGATGGCAGTGGTCCTACAAAATCGATTCCCCAACAATCAAAGGCTTCAACCTCTAAAATGATATTCAGTGGCATTTCATGTCTTTTTGAGATTCCCTTATTCTCTGATAGCTATTGTAGTGTTCCACATATTTGTGTGCGTCTTTGCATAAGGTGGGCCAATAAAATCTAGATTGGAGAACCTTTGCAATTGTTCTATTTCCATTAAAATGCCCTCCATATGGGGAACTGTGACAATGCCACAAATGCTCTTTTGCCTCTTCATGGGATACACACCTTCTCAACAGTTGATCAACTCTAATTTTAAAGAAATGAGGATCATCCCACACATATTTGTGTGCATCTCTCAGGAATTTCTTCTTCTGGTGCCAATTAAAAACTTCAAGTATGACTCCTGCAGCTTTGAAATTGGCCATGTCAACAAACCATGGCCTTTCTTGCACCATCATCAATTTTTCATCAGGAAACTCCTCCTGCACCTCTGATTGAGTGTTGGTCACCTTAGTATTCACCAATTTGGACAAATGATCAGCTACAAAGTTTTCACTTCCCCATTTGTCCTTGATCACCAAATCAAATTCCTGCAACAATAAAATCCATCTTATGAGTCTTGGGTTTGAATTAGATTTGGTTAACAAATATTTAATTGCAGCATGATCAGTATATACAGTGATAGATGAACCAATCAACTATGCTCTAAATTTTTCCAATGCATAAACTATAGCTAGCAATTCCTTTTCGGTTGTTGTATGTTTAATTTGAGCTTCATTAAGGACTTTACTGGCATAATGTATAGCATGAAAAACTTTGGATTTTCTTTTTCCTAAATGGCATAGTCACTTGCATCACACATTAACTCAAAACCTAAATTCCAATCAGGAGCAATTATCACATGAGTTGAAATCAATTTCTGTTTTAACAATTCAAATGCATATAAACATTCAACATCAAATTTAAAAGGTGTATCCTTGTTGAGCAGATTGCTGAGTGGTTTGGCAATTCTGGAGAAATCTTTAATGAATATTCTGTAGAAACCAGCATGGTCTAGAAAACTCCTGATACCCTTCACAATTTTGGGTGGTGGCAGCTTTTCAATGATCTCCACTTTAGCTTTGTCAACTTCAATACCTTTAGCAGAGATTTTGTGGCCCAACACCACACCTTTAGTTACCATAAAATGGCATTTTTCCCAGTTCAAGACCATATTGGTATTAACACACCGCTTCAACACGGTGTTTAAGTTTTCCAAGCATTGATCAAATGAAGCATCAAATACAGAAAAGTCGTCCATAAAGACTTCTATGCATTTTTCCACCAAGTCAGAGAAAATTGCAAGCATGCATCGTTGAAAGGTTGTTGGTGCGTTACACACTCCAAACGATATTTTCCTGTAAGTAAACACACCAAAGGGACAAGTAAAAGCAATTTTTTCTTGGTCTTCTGGATCTACTGCAATTTGATTATAACCAGAATATCCATCCAGAAAACAATAGAAAGCTTGCCCTACTAACCTTTCTAGCATTTGATCCATGAAAGGTAAAGGAAAATGATCTTTCCTAGTGGCCTGATTTAAT
>Ga0209389_1006649_pt1 | contig 10075 bp, 6 predicted proteins | sample CowpearedBW_FD_187526 | JGI IMG/M metagenome (GOLD analysis project Ga0209389, IMG submission 187526) | Root nodule microbial communities of legume samples collected from California, USA - Cow pea red BW (SPAdes) (version 2) | ecosystem: Host-associated > Plants > Roots > Nodule | place: USA...
CTAAGTATAAAATATCATATCTAAAATCTTTAAACCTTTATATATGTATAGTATAATAAAATTAGAACCACAAATCCATATCAAAACTCTTCACATTCTTACAAAAAAATATGTATTTTTTTAAAGTATCATTTAATGCAATCTTAATTTACCTATTATATTTTAATATTAATCAAGTTCAAATTTATTACCTTCCAAAACCTAAATTTCCTGCACCTAATATTGCATGGTCCTTTTATTTACTTTTATTTAAAAGTTACTTCATTGCCCCTTGTTACGTTAATTGGCTACACAAATTCAGTTGCATCCACCAATACAATTTCAATCAAGTAATGCACCATAAATCCAATTTTTCTCCATTTAATTAGAAAAATATCAATATTATACATTGACACTTTTATAACAATTATATATAATAATAATAATAATAATAATAACAATAATAGTAATAATAAATGTTCATCGTACACTCATTTCACATATACATTTCATAATATAGAAGAAAATTTGATTCTTCTTACTTATACATAACTAACATCAAACATGCATATTTTATATAATAATAATACCATAGAGAATTCACCTTAAATTAATTAAATTATTATAAAAATAATTTAATATATAAAAATATATTTTATACTGTCACATAGAAACTTCTTCTTCCATTTAAAAAAAAAAATTCTTAATACTTCCATCACCAATGAGGTGATCAATGTTTCCATCTTCCATTCCATTTAGTTTAGCAAAGAAAAATAATAATATCAAGATGAATGACATCTGAATGGCCAAAATCAAAATCATCATTTTTATAAACACAAAGTGTGTTTTTATGTTCTTCTCCTGTTTTTAGGATGCTTTGATGTAAGACAAGTACGACCCAAATGACTTTACCACCGTAGTGATAAATTATATTGTCATATTATTTGTCACTGTTTTCATCCTTTTTTTCCCTTTTCACACTATTGTTCCACTTCTAATGACAAAATGTCTCTTTGAAATTTCCTTTATGACCATGAAAATATGAATTAGATGTTGCTATATTCACTTCTGGAACAAAGCATAACCAATTTAGTTTGATGGATGTTGCTCCATTCACTTCTAGAAATGAGGCATAATCAATTTGGTTTCATAATTTTTCATTAAAAATTCATTGTTTTGTTTGGCGATAAGAAGGCATTCAGATGCTTTATTTCCACATTCTTTCTTTTTTCCTTTTTTTAGAGTATCATCAAGACTCATTGCATCTAGATGTATTTCACCTCTAATACTCAAGAAGATGAGTAATTTTTCCTTGTAATATCAAAAGTCACAAATTCAAATTTTGTAAGGTTTGACTTGTTTAAAATTGACTCATAAAATATTGATAATAATCAAATTTTATTTATGAAACTATAAAATTAATATAGACAACAATTATAATAATAATAATTAGACAAATATGAAAATTGATAAAGTCAAACACTTTTTTATCACAAAAAAGAAGAATATAAGAAAAATTGTCAATAAGAAAAAGATCATAAAGAGCTTGAATTGAGGTATGCAAAACATTGTCCTTAAAGAGAAAACATCTCCATTAACTCAGTTGGATAGTCTTCGTGCTGATAACGTGTTATAAAATAAAGTTAATAATAGAGAGAAGAATAAAGAGAAAGAGTAGAGCATCAAATACTAGTTTTTTGTATCTCATTATCAAGGGAGAAAAGTCCCTATTTATAGGTACAAAAGACAACCCAAAGGGTACAACTCAAGGGTTACATACTTAATGTAAATAATGTAAATATTATTAATAATAATCAAGCTGAGTAACTTTCAGCAACTCAATGGACAATCAATCAATTTCATAACAAGATTTGAATAATTTGTTAGGTAGTTCTAACTTGATCAAATATCGTGTCTTCTAAATTATTAATAATATAGTTAGTGTTGTTATGTGTAACATAATATTATGAGTTTAATGATCGATTATGTACTAAAATGTAACATCCAAAATAATAGATTTATATTAAGCAATAAACGAAACATACAAACATACAATATGTATTTTGTAGTTCTTTTTGAATTTTAATAAAATTCTTAAAATATATAAAGATTTTCAACCGATGGAAGAGCTATACAATATAAAACCAAAGAAAAAATTGTATTCTAATTGTCCATCAACAATCTTACTATTTCTCAACCCTGCACCATTATCTGTTTTTATATAATGTACGATCATTACAAACGAAAGATCACAAACAAACACAAAAAATAGGGTAAACTGATGTAATTATAACAATTCTTATTACTCAAATTAAAACATGGTATAGTCAAATTATTTTCCTTCAAATTGATCATTAATGAGATGTCCACAAAGCATGCTCAAAATGAGTCATACAAAACTAACATTTTACTCTACTCCTAGAAGACACTTGTATTGACTAGACTTAGAGATCATGCACTTGTCACCTCTCACTCATACCAAACACGAGCCATATCTATATAATTATCAAGGCAGGGCAACTTCGTCCTTCCATAAAGCATGATAGGGGAAATTCAATATTTGAAAGTTTAGTCAACAACCATATTTTCAAATATAGAACTTTCTTCAATTCTCACAACTAGACACCTTCCTCTATGTGAGTGGGAGTCTAATAGAATCATGATAACCCCTTTCTAGAATCAACACTCAATACACCCTAATCATAAAATCAATGTAGTATTCTCACATTGGGAATCTCTACATTATCCTTAATGCATACAATACAAAACAACAAAAGTTCTCACATATTTCCATAACATACAATTCGTACAATACATCTAGATTTTCAATCACATATCATTCATATGTAAGTCACCTCAATGTAAACTCACCTCATAGCATTAATCACGTAATATTTATTTTAATTTAAATATATAATAATTCATCATTTATTTTCTATTGCATTAGTATAATTTGCAAATAAAATATTACAAATAATAATATAGAAAATTTGAAGTGAACGCCCAATAACCCTGGAGTGGCGCCCAGACCATTGGAACCACTGACTTAAGAGTGCCTAGAAGTCCCAAGGTAGTGTTAGATACTTTGGACCTTTGATACTCATTAACTTGTGTTTTTCAGATGGTGCCTCATGGTCCTACGGTACTTCCCAATGTTGTACCGAAGTTTTAACTATCAAATTGACTTGAATAAACTGTCAAACATGACTATCTATGCAACTTTAGCTCTTTCTTAGTTTAAACAGCCTTATTTTAGTTAAAAACTAGTCTTCTCAAAGATCAAATTAGACAATCCTAGTCAAATCAATTCAGCCCCACAAACAATGATACTAAAATAACTAAAAAACCATGCTCCAAGCAATAAAAACACAAATCAATCTCATCATTATACTCAAACAATTTGCCAAAATAGTTGAATATTTGAGAGATCAACTCATAACATGAATTTACAACCAGTCCACATTTCTCATCACATATTAGTTTCAAATCAAACAAAATCAAAATCAAACAATTACATCATCTCAATTGAAAGCAATACACAAGTTAAAATAAATATAAGTAAGTGTACAATTATTGTTAGCTTCCCTTAGCTAGATAAACACTCATAAACTCCAAAAGGTGCTCTCTACAAAATCAACTCTCACATACTCCATAGAATCTATCTCACACAGGTTGCTCTACCTGAATGTAGAAAAGTCTGATCAACAATCATGACACACCCTAACAATCCTAACCGAACAAAGATTCATCTTGAGTCCTAAAATGAAACATGCAAGCCCAAAATACCCCACATGTAATAGATTTCTTAAAATACCAAAAAGAAGGAAAAACATTGAACTTACTCTGTTCAAGATTGTGATCGAGTAGAATTGTATACCTCAATGCCAAGAGTCCTATGGCGTACTCTGATATTCAAATAGATGAAATATGGAGCCAAAGATCTAGAGAGAAGGTGGAAGAAAGGCCAAAAAGAAGTTTAGAGAGAATGTGGTTTTATAAAATGAACTTCTATTAATAGAAAATTCATTTATAGTTTCAACCTTTTATTATTAAAATATTCTAGTATCATCTCTTAAAACCACCACTCTTAAACCATTTTCTAGATTCTTAAATAAAATGACTTTACGCTATCATTTAACTATAAATCCTTGTTAGTATGAGGTTTAAGATAATTGTATAGCAAAAGTTGTATAGTACGTTATAATTCAATGGCAATAAAAATTGTTTTATATTATTAATGTGTAAATTTTTATCATACTATATTGGGTTAAATATGTTTTTGATCCCTTAACTTTCAGTGAAAATTAGAATTAGTCTGTCTTTGAAACTTTGGACCAATTTAGTCTCTCATATTTTGAAATGCATGAATTTAGTTTTTTTAACCAAATTTTGTTAAGTTTATTTGGTGTTTCAAACGCATTTCTCTACTAACATTGTAGTGGAAATGTGTCAAATGGTGTAAACATTTAAAATGCTATCATGAAACATGTTTGAAACGTCAAATAAAGTTAAGAAAATTTGGTTAAAATGACTAAATTCCTGCATTTCTAAAATTGGGGGACAAAGTTGGTCAAAGTTTCAAAGATGAACTAATTTCAATTTTCACTGGAAGTTAAGGGACAAAAACATATTTAACCCTACTATATTTAAGTTGATATTGTTTATATTACTATAAACAAAATATACCTTAATTTGCAGTTGAAAACTTCATTTCTCTGACCATTTATTTATACATAATAATAATAATAATATATTGTGTTAATAAATATATAAGTTTATTTTATTTAACATGTATAGTTAAGTCTTTTTCCATCTTATTAAAATATCTAATAGTATCAAAATTATTAGTGAAGTAAAATAAATTTGTCTAAACTCATGAACACCTATAATCGAAATAATTATTATTTTGTTGAATTTTACACTTATATTTTTTAAAAGGAAAAGAATTACACTAAATATTTCTTTGTATTATAAATAACTATACGGGGCAAATGTGACCATTAAGATTGATATCAAGAAAGCTTTTAGCTAGAAATTTTTGTTAAAAAATACCGAATATTTTTTGGGTTTCATAATACCACTTTATGCTCTTATATTAGTTCTATTATGTATTTTGCCTTGTAATTTTTATATATTAATGGGAAGCTTGTTGGTTTTTTTAAGTGTTGATGAACATATAATATATATGTGTATTCATACATTAGTTTAGGCCATTTTTATTTATTTGTACATTATCGGACTAATTTCATCATGCATTATCTTGTTTCGGATCATACATTTGGATTTGTGCATTGTTCATGTAAACAAGTGTGGAGGGAGTTAGTTAGACACAAAATAACATGTTCCACAAGTGTTTAGAGAATTTTTCCACGACTTGTGGATTTGTCTAAAAAATGTAGGATTCAAAACAACGTGTTCCACAGGTTCCTGGTGGTTTTTCCACAATCTGTGGATTTTGTTTCAAATTGTAGGATACAAAACAACGTGTTCCATAGGTGCCTGGTGGGTCTTTCCACGACCTATGAGTTTTTTCAGTGAGAAATCTAAGTATGTTGTGGAATGACAATGATTTAAAGGATAAAGAAAATAAAAGCAAAAGAACGAGGGGGAAATGGCTAGAGGAGAGAGAAAATCACCCCAACAAAGGGAAAGAACGTGGAAAAGATAAAAGGGGAGGATCGTTCACGAAAAAGGGCTCTTCCTCAATTTCGTCATTCTCTTTTTCCAACATTTTTAGTTTTCTTTTTCATTATGCAGAACTAATTTCCCTTTTTGTTGGAGGATTGATGTAAAACTCTAGATTATAGGTTCTACTCTTTACATTTGATGTTTTGTTGATGTTATTCATCCTAGTGTTTTGTTTATGGTTTTAATGTTTATTCTATGAGCAATTTCACAATTGGGAAATTGAGGATTGTTTGCGATTATAAATAAGAGAGGTTAAGTTATGTTACAATTGGGAAATTGGGCATGTCTAATTAGTTTTCAATAGAGATGAGTATTGATTTTCATTATTCTATTGAACTTTTGTAAACTGACTAAAGGAATTTGGGGTTTGAATTCAATTAATAAATTTTACCTATTAAGGGATTTGGGGTAAAACAACTCTTTGAGTAAACTCGAGTGGATGATTACATTGCTGAAATCAATTGGAAAGGAGTAGAATTCTAGAGGAAATTGTACAAAATCAATCCTCTAACAGTTCTTATATGGATTGAAGCTTTTGTTATAATTTTATGCTTGCAATTTTATTGAATCTCATTTGCACAAAATTACGTAAATTAGGAATCTAGTATTCAACGAGTCAATCCCAGAGGATGATATTCTATTACTACATTAACGATTAGTTCACTTGCCAAACGTTCATCAAGTTTTTGGTATCGTTGTCGGGGATTGATTTTTTTGTTGATAAGCTATCTAATTCGCTTAAGATTTCAGTTTTAATTTTTAGGCAGTCAAAATTGTTTGTTTTCAATTTATTATTTTTTCTGTTTTAATTATTTTGTTTAATTTTTATTTCTGTTTTCACGTGATTTTTGTTGTTAGAATCTTGTGTTTCTAAGTTGTTTATGCAAGGTACAATTGCAGAAAAAATTTTAATTTTTGACCCAGAAATTGAACATACTGCTAGACTTAATAGAAGTATCGTAAGAAAGAAGAAGTAGAAAGAAAATCAGGATCATCAATTGATAAGAAAGATCTCATATCAACAATGGTTGAAGAACAACCTCTGAGGAGGACTCTACTTGATTATCGATGCCAAATACAAATAATTATCAAGGGAGCATCGTGAGACCTCCTGTTCAAGCCAACAATTTTGAAATCAGGCTTGCACTATTATAAGTAAGCAAAATCAATTTAGAGGTGCTGTTTTAGAGGATCCTCATTCTCATCTAAATTTTTTTTTGGCCATTTGTGACACTTTGAAGATTAATGGAGTTTCAAATGATGCAATTTGATTTAAGCTTTTTCCTTTCTCATTACGGGATAAAGCTAGAAGTTGGCTTCAAACACAACCTCAAGGTAGTATTTCTACATGGGAAGATATGGCTACAAAATTTGTAACCAAATACTTTCCTCCATCCAAGTCAGCGAGAATGAGAAATGAAATCACGACTTTTGTGCAACAAGAAACTGAATCTCTATACGAGGCTTGGGAAAGGTGCATGGAGCTATTGAGGAAATGCCCACATCATGTTTTACGAGATTGGTTGCAAGTCCAAATATTTTATAATGGTCTTGCACAATCTTTTAAAGCAATTTTGGATGCAACAATTGGAGGATCGTTTAATTTGAAAACACCCGAGGAGGCTTTGGAGACTCTTGAGTTAATAGCAAGTAATATAGTGAATATGCAGTTTAACTGGCAAAATAGAAAAGCTGGAGTGTTAGAGGTCAATAATTTGGATGTTATCCTAGCCCAAAATAAGTTGATAACACAACAAATGACCGAGTTGACTCAGAAGTTGGGGAATATGCAAGCAAAAGCAGTTAATACAACATCTTTAATGTGTGATTTTTGTGAAGGAATACATCAAAATGGTGAATGTCAAGTAACTCAAAAAGAGGCACAGGTGAATGCAGTGGGCCAACAATAAAGTCAATTTGCTAATAATTTTTCAAATTGGAGGAGCCTAACAAACAAACCTTGGAGTGGTTCGAATCAATATAATCAACCAAAGCCTCCTTATCAATATGAAGCACAAAGTAGCAACCAAGGAAGCAAGATGTCTACTTGGGAGAGTGCTTTGGCGAAGCTAATAGTGCAAACCTCAAGATTTGTGGAACAAACTTCTAATTTCATGAATGAGACAAGGACTAATTTCAAGAACCAGGAAGCTTTAATTTGAAAGTTGGAGAATCAAATTGGTCAACTTTCACGAAAAATCTCAAGCAGGTCTCCTGGAACATTCCCCAGTGACACCATTCCAAACCCAAAGGAACAATGTAAGACAACTCAATTGAGGAGTGGGAGTTTAGTAGAAAATGAGAAAAAGAGTGATGTGGGTAGTGTGAAAAATGAACGAGGAGATGATATTCTAAAAGATAGCAAAAAAAATGAGCAGAAAAATTGTAAGGAGAAGAGTGAGGGAGATAAAAGTGAAGAGAGTGAAAATGGTAAAATGAGAGAATATGTTCCTACTATTCCATTCAAGAAGAAAGATCAGGAGAAACAATTTGTAAGATTTCTTGATGACTTTAAGAATCTCCATATTAATATTTAATTTGCTAAAGCATTGGAGAAAATGCCAAGCTATGCAAAATTTATGAAGGACTTGTTGTCTAGAAAAAGGAAGTTGCAAGAAGATGAAACCATAATGCTCACATAGGAGTGTAGTGCAATAATTCAACAAAAATTACCTCCCAAGTTGAAGGATCCAATAAGCTTTGTGATTTCGTATGAGATTGGAAGTATAATGGTGAGTAAGGCATTGTGTGATCTTGGAGCAAGCATCAATTTGATGCCTTTATCAATTTTTAAAAGGTTGGGTATTGGAGAAGTGAAGCCTACTATGATAACTCTCTAATTAGCGGACCGTTCAATGACTTATCCATATGGAGTAGTGGATGACGTCTTTGTAAAGGTTGATAAATTTATCTTTCTAGCTGATTTTTTGGCCTTGTCATGGAAGAGGATACTAAGATTCCAATTATATTGGGAAGACCATTCTTAGCCACTGGAAGAGCATTAATAGATGTACAACAAGGTAAGTTGATATTAAGGGTGGCTGATGATAAAGTCACCTTCTCCATAAATGAAGCAATGAAGCACAAGGTGGAAAAGGGGGATTATTTTCGAGCTAAAACCATTGAGTCTCTGGTGTTAAAGGAAATGGATAATCATAGGATGAAGAAGTGGTGTAGTGTGCCTATCAATTAGAAGTTCTCAAGCCTTTATCTAAATCTACAAGAAGAGTAGAAGACCTTAACAGGAGTGAAGGTGGAGGAGACGAGACATCCAAGGTAGAATTGAAACCACTTCCTTCTCACCTTAAATATAGTTTCTTAGATGAGACAATGCTTAATCTTGTTATTATAAGTAATGAACTTACTGTTGTTGAGGAAGAGGAGCTTGTAAAGGTGTTGAGAGAGCACAAATCTGGTATAGGTTGGCAAATTGATGATTTGCAAGGTATTAGTCCTACAATGTGCATGCATAAAATTGATTTGGAAAAGGACTTCAAACATATTTGTCAACTACAAAGAAGGCTCAACCCCACAATGAAAGATATGGTGAGGAAAGAAGTAATCAAGCTATTAGATGCATGCGTTATTATCCAATTTCTGATAATGAGTGGGCGAGTCTGGTTCATGTGGTGCCCAAGAAAGGTGGGATGACAATAATGACAAATGAAAAGAATGAACTTATTCCCACAAGAAAAGTTACTGGGTGTCGCATGTATTGACAATAGAAGACTGAATCAAGCCACGAGGAAGGACCATTTCCCACTTTCGTTTATAAATTAAATGCTTGAGAAATAGGCTAGACATGAGTACTACTGTTTTCTAGATGGCTATTATGGTTACAACCAAATAGCCATGGCTTTTGAAGATCATGAAAATACAACATTTGCATGCCCCTATGAAGTCTTTGCTTACAAGAGGATGCACTTCAGTCTCTACAATGCACCCGCAACATTTCAAAGGTGTATGTATTCCATTTCTTCTTGTTTGATTGAAAATTGTATTGAAATTTTCATGGACGATTTTTCTGTATTTTTCTCTTCATTTGATTCTTGCCTATCTAATTTGACCTTAGTGTTGAAAAAATATCAAGAAACTAATTTATTGTTAATTGGGAAAAATGTCAATTTATGGTAAAAGAGGGTATTGTTCTTGGTCATGAAATTTTAGCTAAAGGTATTGAGGTGAATAAAGCAAAGGTGGAAATAATTGAACAATTACCTCATTCATGAATGTAAAAGTGGTAAGAAGTTTTTTTAGACATACAAGTTTTTATAGACGATTTATTAAAGATTTTTCTAAAATAGCAAAGTCTATGATGAACCTTCTTGAAAAAGAAGCTCCTTTTGTGTTTGATGATGCATGTTTGCAAGCATTCATAACCTTAAACAAACAACCTGCCTATGCACCT
>Ga0209389_1006656_pt1 | contig 10071 bp, 8 predicted proteins | sample CowpearedBW_FD_187526 | JGI IMG/M metagenome (GOLD analysis project Ga0209389, IMG submission 187526) | Root nodule microbial communities of legume samples collected from California, USA - Cow pea red BW (SPAdes) (version 2) | ecosystem: Host-associated > Plants > Roots > Nodule | place: USA...
TAAAGTTTAATGTAAAATAAAAATTTAAATAAACTTAATATTATTAAAATGTTTAATAAAAATATCATTATAAAATTTATATAAAAGTTAAATTTGGTCTCAATATGGGAAAGATAAAATTGAAAATTAAAAAAAAATGACTGAAATATAATCAAAATAATAAATATATGGACCAAATTGAGATTGACAATGACTTGACACGTGTCACCTTACTAACTTGACACATGACAATACATGTGGCATGAATAATTTAAAAAAAAAGAAAATTCAAAAATAAAAAAGAAAATAAAAATAAAAAAATTCAAAAAAATGAGAAGCTGACACGTGACACATCTTAACACCATTACCACCGTACTAACAGAATGGACCTAATTGTTACGCATTTTAAAAAATATGAACCTAATTGAGACTAAAAAAATCTTAAGACCTAATTGAGATTTTTGAAAAAAACATCACCAATAGAGTATTTTAACCTTTTCTTAATTACTTTTTATAATCCATTTACTATTATTAATCAACCTTTCAATGTCCTAAATTTATTCTAGGTATGAACGAAATTGGATTATTACAAAGTAATAAATCTCTTTTTCTAATTATTTCCACAATTATATTACAATATTGATAACTACTTGAATTAAAATTATATGAGTTGATAATATGCATAAAATAAATTCCTTATTAATCTAAATTTAGGAGAAAACAAATTGAATTTAGGTATAATTAAAATAACAGGTAAAATATAAAAATAGTAAAAGAGTGAAAAAAGAAAGTAAAAGGAAGTCACTCATTCAGCGAAATTCAATAACCTTGTGTGTCATTCAGGGAAATTCAATAACCTTGTGTGTCATTCAGCAAATGAATTCAATAACCTTAGGATTGAATGAAGTATTTTAATAATTTAAAAAAAATTAAAAAATTAAAAATTAAAATATATAACATTTAAATTACTTTTAATTATTTTTTTTTAAAATATTTGATTTAAATATAATTTTTTAAAATATTTCATTTTTCAATTTTTTTATTTAGATAAAAGAAATTATTTTCTTTTTTAAAATTAATTTTTACTTTAAAAATATGTATTTTAAAATTAAAATTTACCAAAAAAATGTCAAATTTAAATGTTTAAATAACATTTATATGTATATAATATGTATGAAGAAAAATAATTTAAAAAGTTATTTATTATTAATAAATTTTAAATGTTATTACTTTAATTATTTAAAATACCTTTTTAAATTTTTTAAATTTTAATTTATTCATTCAAATAACTTCTTTTATCTCAAAAAAAAGAAAGTTTACTAAATAAATAAATTGCTTTCATGAAAATTATTATCATAGGATTTGATTTTTTTTTAGAATAATTTAACCATAGGATTTGATTATTTTTTGAATAATTTAATCAGTGGAGCGTGAAATTCAGAACAGAAGAACCCTTGCCTGAAATCCAAATTCAGAGTGAAGTTTGGAAGAAACCTTGGTGAAATTCAGAGTGAAATTGAAGAAATCCCAATTTAATGACTCCTCGCGTCGACGATTTCGGCAATCTCTCCTCCACCGATGATGACGACGATGACGACGGCTTCATGGAGGATATGGCTGCGCTCTCCCGAGCCTGCAGGATTGTAGGCGCCAACGATAATTCCGCCGCCGAAGACGGAGTTCCGTCAGAGGACCCGCTCATTGACACCAGCACCGCCATTGTTTCGGTTGCCACCGACTCGGACTCCGACGGCCAGGACGACCTGGAATGTCTCAAGAGAGTGCAGAGCCTCTACCAGCCTCTGTCCGTTCTTCCGCCGCTTGCGCCGTTGGCCTTGTCTGACGATGACGATGACGATGACGAGGATGACCTCGAGACGGTGCGCGCCATCATGAGAAGGTTTGGCGACTACAACGAAGGTATTTGAGCTTCCTATGTGCGTTCTCGCTGTTGAATTTTGATTCCGAGCTCGGTAGTAGTTTTTGTGGGATTCCAGTATGAGAGAGATCCCAAATTCAATCCATCCATATCTCCCTTTGTTGCAATGCAAACTTTATAATAACTAATTCAGCATACAAAATCTCTCATGATTGAATTGGGTTTTGCTACATAGTTTAGATGACTTAGGGTGAATGTTTCTTAGATTATAGGCTTAACTTAACTCATTGTACAAAACCCTCGTGTTAAGCGTTATAAGCACTTATCAGCCACTATTTAGTTTCTTGTCAATGCCGGACCTCAGTTTTCACTAATAAGGACATACTATTTCTAGTCAATGTGGAAATGGGACTTGGTGTTTTACCTTATAATGTTTGTATATTCTCTTAATTATCTTGTTACCAGCTCCACTTTAGCTTTTGTAACAAAACTTGGCATGGTAACAATATCAGGTTTGCGTGAAGATGGAAAGAAAGTGTTGGTTGAGGGGGATCAGACCTCCAGCATGGGCTGTGAGGGTGAAGTTGCTAATGGCTCAACCCATAAAGAATCAGATGGTGGTGAATTATATCCTGTTTCTCAAGATCCTAATGAGGCTGCCACAGAGGAGTTGATTGAAAACATTGAAATGCAGCTTAGTGATTTTGTTGAGAGTTCTGAACCCGATGCAGGGGAGTCATCCAGATTACCACATAAAAGATTGAGCTGTCCTCCTGTTGTTCAGTGCTTTATTGATGCCATTAAGAAAAATCGGGATTTGCAGAGATTTCTTAGAGGTAAGTTAATTGAGCTTGAGGCTAAAATTGAGGAAAACAAAAAGATAAGGAATAGAATCAAAATTCTTAAGGACTTCCAGGCTTCGTGCAATAGAAGAACAGGGAATGTGTTATCACTGAAAAAAGATCCACGTGTTCAATTAATATCTGCAAAAAAGTCTTCTGCTTCAAAGAAATCTAAGGTTAGTTGTGTGATGCTCTTACAGTTTACTGAAGTCTGAATTATTATTTGTACTATTTCATTGTGAAATAATGGTACCGGTCATTTATAAGTGGATATTGTTCAAGATTCTCTTTCACTTGAAACTTAATTTTTTAATTACGAGAACTATTGATGTTATCTGTTTCATACAGTTTAATAAGTTTGAGTGGTAATATGAAGTAGGTGAGACAAAGGGTTCTCTCCTGTGAAATCCTAGATACTTGAAAACATGGGTAATATAAAACTGGAATGGAGAGGGAAGGTTCTTAAAAGTTCAAGATATGATACAGCTTATAAATGCTTACATGAATTAAAAGAAAAAAACTGTATCATAGTTACCAATCTCAAGTAGTGGCATGTGGAAGTCATCTTTGAAGATACTATAGTGGGAAACAGGGATCTATTTTAAGTATTATAACACAAACTAAATAATTTATAGCACACATATACTAAAGGAATACACAGATAAAGAAATTCATGGTAAATAATAAGCCAAATTACACGGTCACTAAAAACATTGGAGGCCTTCATTAAGTGCAAGCTGGTGGTGAAATTTGTTGATAAAGAACATTGAAAATTAAATAAAAATAAATTAGCAAAATTTGAACTGGAAAGTCCAATAGAAGAATGGAGTACAAGAAAAAAAGATAATCCTGTAAGATTTGAAGGAACATAGGTTAAAACAGAGGTAGTTCTTTTGTGGAATGCTTAAAAATCCTTGTGTTTCTGAATCTTAGATTAAAATATTAAAGGATGTTTTCATTAAATTCAATGCACCGAATGCAAGGAACAAAAAGGGGCATTTATAGTAGCTACCCTTATTCAACAGCTGTCTTGGTCAAAAAGCAAAACATTACAGCTGGCAAAACAGAATCCCATTCTGTTATAACAGAGGGAGCAAAATCAAAACAGAATATATTTTATTCTAATACTGAACAAAAAATGCTTTAGAAAATTGGGGAGAAATCACAATTTTACCCCCAAAACCCTAAACAAAAGTTTTAGTGTTTGGAAGCATTTAGTTAGTTTAGTTGTAATCTATTTAATGGCTGGTAGCACATCATTTGTGACCGTAGTAATGTTAGAGTGTCAATTGTCACTGATTAATTTTAATATCGGCAATCCTTGATTTAACTCTTTCCTGGCAGAAAAAGAAAAAGGTACCTGCAATGTGTTATGGCCCAGAAGAAAATTCTCATGCTGCTAATTATAGGATGGTATTGGAAAGATTTCCACTTTCATTAGACCGGAAAAAATGGTCCAAGGTAGAAAGGGAAAACCTTTTGAAGGGAATTAAGCAACAGTTCCAAGAAATGGTGCTTCAACTTTCACTTTCAATTGATAGAACTAGGTAATATCAATTCTGTTTTGTCCTATGTTACTGAATCACTAACTGCTGCTGGACCTATGTGACCCTTCCCCTGTTGCATTTTGAGTTTTCCCGTGTGTTTTGAATTTACAGTTCAGAGGAATTGCTTCGGGAGGCAGATGACATGGATAATATAATTGCATCTGTTAAAGATCTTGAAGTCACACCAGAGAGGATTAGAAAATTTTTACCTAAAGTTAATTGGGATCTGATATCTTCCATGTATGTTGGTGGCCGTACTGGCACTGAATGTGAGTCAAGGTATATAATTTGTAATTCGGGAGCTTTTCATTTGTGTTTTCATGTGCATGAAAAGATTGATCTTTGCTATGATAAAGTATTTTATGTTTCTGATACTGGTGAACTGGTGCTGAATTTTAATCAAAGTATAATTTTACTAATTGGTGAAGTTTTCTTTTTTGTGTTTGTATGCATGAAAAGGTGGTTCTTGCTTATGATAAAGTGTTTTATTTTTCTGTTATTGTGCTATGATCATGCTTCATATTTGTTCTAGGCCACCTACATTGATACTGCTTTATTGATACATTGTGGATTGAACATTTTGAAATTATTTCAATGCACATAATGTTATAAGAGGTGCTAACATTGATCTTGAATGAAGTAGGTGAAGAATATATTAAGGTGGTATTATAGTTTAGTAGAACCATGTACTGGTGGGTTTGGGGACAACAAATTGACAAAGCACAATCCCTTAAATGCTCTATCAATAATAATTTATCATTGGGGGGATGATCAACTTCTCTCTTAATTGCATTGTAGATTTGATTAGCTGCTTAATTTAATTATAACCTGTGTTGTATTCTTAGTCTTGTCTATACATTTCTTTGACTACTGTTTCATGTTTATTGCCTTTCCATGAAGAATATTTTTCCACTACATTGCAGACATCTATGACTATCACCATCAGAGACAGTTTTCCATTTTTGGCTTTCAGTACGAGTTCAAGATCAATACATCATGTAGGTGGGGTTGTACATGAAATGATTTTAACATGGTGGTGCTTAATATGTCTGTGATGGTTGTTACTATCACAGATGTCTGTTATGTAGACCATAGAATAATTTCTATATGTATGAATGGTTGGATTCCATACTTTTGATTTACTATATTTTAATGGTTTGCAACAACAGGTGGTTGAATTATGAAGATCCTTTGATCAACCAAGGTGCATGGACTAAGGAAGAGGACAAGTCCCTTTTACTTATTGTTCAAGATACAGGTATCAGGAATTGGTTCGAAATTGCTGCATCATTGGGCACAAGCAGGACTCCATTTCAATGCTTGTCACGATTCCAAAGGAGCTTAAATCCTTCCATGCTAAATAGTGAATGGACTGAGGAAGAAGATGCTCAACTCTATTCTGCTGTGACATATTTTGGTGATGGCAATTGGCAGTATGTGGCTTCTGTTTTAGAGCGGCGTACAGGAACCCAATGCTCAAATAGGTTGGTTAGCTATTTAAATTTTGTTCTATATTTGTAATTTAATTTTTGTGTATGGTTGCAAGCCCATTATCGAAATCAAATAATCTTTGATGGTAGGCTTTCACCGTACATAATATAATAAGGTACATTTTATGTGTAGTTCACAGTTTGCTTTGGAATCATCTTTTAAGCTGTTATTATGTGGCCTTGATGATTTGTGTTGATTGTCAAATTCAATTATTTTATTTCAGTTCAGGATAGTTCGAACCATTATAGCTTATTTGTTTATGTAGTATTGTTGAAAAGTGGAAGGTTGAGAAAGGAAGTATTTATTCTTCTATAGGGTGAGGTAAGATCGGTCATTTGTTTAGTGACATAAAACAATAATACCCTACCCGGTTGTTTTAATCAGTACTTGGTAATTTACAACAATCCTGTTTCAACTGGGAGAGAATAACCAGTTACGTCTTTAGGATGGTGATATTTTATGTATTTCTGGAGGTTGAATTATATAGAAATGCAAATGATGGCATCCTCCTATATTTAACCTTTGAGGAAGTGTGTTACTTTCCAAATGATGCCATCCTCCTATATTTAACCTTTGAAGAAGTGTGTTACATTCAGACCTGGTTTCTTACAATGCATCATAAGCCCCGTCTAAATTTGCTAAGTGATTTGCTTTGATATCTTCATGACAGGAAAAAAAGAATATATCTATTCAGAATAGTTCAAGACTCTGTTTCTTTATTTCCTTTCTTTCTCTTACGGGTTGCTTTGTGTTAAAAACAAAAAGAAACATATTATTGAAAATGAAATGACACTGTTTCAAGAAAATATGGTCACTGATATTAAAAGGTTAAATATATGCAATTGTGTCTGGTCAATAAATTAACATCAGAGTTAAGTTTATTGGAGAACCAGAGTTTATTGGTGGCTGCATCTTGTCTGTGATGCAGATGGAAAAAATCCCTCTGTCCTGAGAAGAAAGGGAGCTTTACACAAGAGGAGGATATACGCTTAACAGTAGCAGTCATGCTTTTTGGACGGAAATGGAATCAAATAGCTAAATATGTTCCTGGCCGGATCCAATCTCAGTGTAGGGATAGGTAATATGCATTTTGTTTAACAATTTTGGGGAAGTAATTTTTTTATGGTATTAGTTTGTTACAGTTCTTGAACTTTCTTATGACAGATACCTCAATAGTCTGGATCCTTCTTTGAAATGGGGTGGATGGACTGAGGAAGAGGATTTAAGACTAGAAGCTGCAATTGCCAAGCATGGATATTGTTGGTCTAAGATTGCTGAAGAAGTGCCTCCCCGTACTGATTCACAGTGCCGGAAGTATGAGTTGAAATTAAGTTCAATAATGAAAATCTAAAAATCTTCAATTTCTATAATCTTACACGTATTCTTTTCATTGAACAGGAGATGGAAGGTGTTATGTCCTGAACAAGTTCCTTTGCTTCAGGAAGCAAGAAAGAAGCAAAGGTCTATCATTAGTTGTAACTTCGTTGATCGAGAATCTGAACGGCCAACCATTACACTTGATGACTTCATGCCTTTAATTGCTTTAGCTCCAAAATCCGATATTGGTGCTTCAAAACTTCCCAAGAAGCGCAAGTCAAGGTACTCCCCTCTATCCTTTCATTTTTCCCCTTGTTTCTTTACATTTACACTTGTGATGTAATTGAATATTGGTCGTATAATATGCTGGTCGTATAATTTGAAATTGAATATTGGTTCTGGTATACCTTTGATTTCTAATTCTTGATCATTGCGTGCAGCAATGTTTCCAAGAAAACAAGCTCTAAGAAACGTGCGAAAAGAACTCGACGTTGTGCCAAAGAAGTACAAGATACAGAAGTATACAACGATGATGAGTTCTACGCAGAATCTGAATGCAGCAATCTTCCCAAGAAGAACACGAGGTCCAAAAGGCATACAAAAAGCAGTCAAAATTGTCCCCAGGAATTAGTGGATATATCTTGTAGTGACAAGGTCGAGATTTGCATTGAAGGTTCAGAAAACCAATCTACCTGTATTGCGAATTCTGAAAATGAAGATTGGGACAGCATAACACTTTCGTCTTTTATACGCAACAAATCAAATGAGATATTATCCAGATTTACCAAAAATTTGAGTCATACTTCTTTCTCCTCTAGGATTACAGATGTTCCTGAGCAGGCTGAAAGTCAAAACCCATCTGATGATCAAAGCGGCTTGTCTCAGTCATGTGATACTGTTGGAACTATAAATTTGTTTGTGCCGCCGAATACTGCTTCTGATAGACGAGTTAGAAACCGAGAGGATACAAATACTTTGGCTGGTGATGATGATGACGACCATATGACCCTTGCATCCTTTCTAGGAAACAAACCGAAGAAAGAGTGTCAACCTAAAGGACATCACTTATCCTCTTCCAAATTGAAAACAGGATCTGTATTACTAAATGAAGAACATTGTGCAGGCAAGCCAACCAACATATCTGATGACAGTGGGTCAATGTCCAAGCATGTTGAAGAGATGGAGACTGTTTTGCATGGTTGTGTTGATAAATCAATGGATATCATTGTGGAAGAAAAGGATGATGAGCTTTTTGCTTCCCCCGTGCAAAACCGGCCAAGGAGGGAGCGAAAACGGCCCAGTAGATTTTTGTAGGCAGGTAAACTATCTTACTAGATATGGATAGAAGACATTTGACTAAATTTTGTGACAAATGATATTAGGTAGGGTGTTGCTTCCTACACCACATCACATTTCTTCATCACCCCACCAACACTCTTTCCTGAAAATACTTTCCGTAATAAAACAGGTTTCGGAAAAAAACATTCCAGAATTATTTATTGTGAATGATAGGATGCAGGAAGAATTTTGTCAGGGTGCAGGAAGCAATTGCCTATTAGGTAGTGGCTAATCTATATACAAAAGTTGGAGTAATTGAAAGCTCACTTTATCATGATCGTGAATTTAAGTAGCGAGTTTTGTGTTTGCTTAGTTTTGGGCCTGTATACAGATTTTTTGCCAGGCATATTTTGTAAATTGACTTGGTGCCAGAGTCTCTTCCCATTTTGTATTTTTGGTTCTATTATCTCTAGCATCAACTATAAAATGGTCGAATTTTGGATTGATTTTGATCCGTTGTTAAAGTCAATAGTCTGGAAAAAACAGTGAATTAGATTAATTAGTTTGCTGTCTAGTATGTTTAAAAATCGATACTGGTATGAACTTTTATTTTTTGGATTTTAAAATTTATGTAGCTAACTTTCTATTTCTTTTTAAGGTTTATGTTGTAAATGGTTTGTGTATCATGGTTCTATTATTTTGTTTTATCAATAAAAGGACATGTAGAGTTGGTATTATAAAGTCCTAATGAAGAGGGGCAATGAAGGGATTATTAAATATTGAAGATTCTTATCGGAGAAAAGTTTGGACAACATAGTTCCTTTCAAGGTGGCTATGAATGCATGGAACAGGAAACAATTCAAATTAAACAGACACATAGATGATAATGAGTTCAGCTGTTGATCCAAGGACAACTGAATCTGCCAAACATTTTTATGTGAAGCTTGTGATCTTGTTGAAGAATATGATTAAGTAGAGATTGGTGTAAGGAAAGCAAAGAAATTTTTTTAAGTATTGATGAAAAATGTAAAATAAACTTCATAATTTACGAACACATTCACAAATTTTATACATTGAAACATGCTTTTCCTTAATTTGAAAAAGTTATCTTAACGTCAATAGAACATATTTAAATTAACTTTGACATATCGTCCACTATAAAGCTAAGAAACTAAACTATAGGAATATTACTAAATACCTATTTCTAAGTTTATAACACTTGTCATTTTCTTTGATTTTTTTCGTTCTTGAGTAGCTTAAAATTGGTTTAGTTTTTAATTGTTGGGCTTCAACAAGCGGCTCAAACCTAATTCTTTTTCAAATTTACTCCAAAAGCTTCAATACCACTCATATACTCACTTACCATTCTGCCACACTTCTTTTTTTCATTCTCTCTCCTCTACCCTTTCTTCCTCACACTCCCAGCTTCTCTTTGAAGCTTTTTCTTCCTTTCCACCCCAAGCTAAGTGCTTGCTTCTCTAACTATTACCAATGTAACACAACACAAATGTGTATGAAGGTATTTTATTTTTTGTTTCGGTTTCTTTTCATAAATCTGTTTTCGTTTTCAGGTGTTTCGAAACCTATTCTTGGGGTGATGAAAAGGTAATAGTTTTCAATTGTTTTTTGGTTTGTTCTTCTTTTTTCATATGTATTCTTACTCATGTTGTTGTTTGAATGTGTTGTTTGTTGTTTTTTTTTTTGTTTTCATAAAATTTTTGTGGTTTTTCATGTGTTT
>Ga0209389_1006658_pt1 | contig 10070 bp, 2 predicted proteins | sample CowpearedBW_FD_187526 | JGI IMG/M metagenome (GOLD analysis project Ga0209389, IMG submission 187526) | Root nodule microbial communities of legume samples collected from California, USA - Cow pea red BW (SPAdes) (version 2) | ecosystem: Host-associated > Plants > Roots > Nodule | place: USA...
TTAAATATTATCTAAATGTATATACAAAGAGTGAGTGAGAATTGTTTCTATGTACATTTCTTGTCACAGTGCTTGTTTTTTAATTATGTAGTACTCAAATATCAAATCCTGAAAATAATTTCATGGAATAAATCATAAAAATGATATATTTTACGTGGGTCGAAATAATATAAAAATAAAAATAACGATAGTTAAATACAAGACTGAAGAAAAAAAAAAGGGCTATAAGAAAAAATTGCACCTGTTATATATATTAGTTGAATGTTATATTTGAGGCTTAGTTTAGGAAAAACGGGTAGAGTGGGGATCTTGGGACGTGTTGTCTTATTCAGCATGGGTAATAAAGTCTTGTCAGATCAAGGTTTAAGCCAAAGGACAATGCAAATTCAAAAACCAGGATTATTAGCTCTACACCAATAAGCAACAGTGTTAACTTCTGAGCACTTTTTTTCATTTTTAATTTCTGAACCTTTACAGATAAACGTATACGTGCCAGATATGTCCTAGACACAGATATGCAGGCATGATGAACCGTACATCACAGCTTAAATATATTAAGTGCATGTTTGGTTTCATTTTAGAAACATCTAAAATCAATTCCTAAAATCAATTCATGTTATTAAATTGTTTGGAGTCATCCAAAATCAATTTCTAAAATCAATTGTAGATGAAAAATTTGCATTAAAGAGAAACAACTTTTTTTAACTTCTTCATTAACCAAAATTGATTTTCTCAGATCAAATAGAATTAATTTTCTCAAAATGTTTCCAAACACACCCTAAAAGTTTACTTAGTAGAGTTGTGTATGATGAGGTGTATTTGGAAAAATCCAAATTCCACATTCTATGTAAGTGGGGATGAGTGGAGAAATTTATTCTATTTGACATTGTTAATCTGACCTAGTCTTGTTTCCAGTTCTTTTATTCTGTAGATCTATTATTATAGAAAATTTTCACATATTTGAATGCTTCTTTTTTCTCAGCCATCCTTCTCACAAGTCTATTTGCGGATAAAACGCGATATCTGTGTTCTCCATATAAAGCAGATGTGTGTGTAATATATATTATCATTTTTCTCGCAGCTCTCTGAACCGGCAGGAATTGTTGAAGGGAACAAGGGTATGCTCTGTTTACTTCCTTCTACTTCATTGATTTTAGGGCTTTCACATATTCAAATAAATAAACTTTTTCATTTTTGTTCTGTATGTTTTATCAATAAATCTGATCGCATTCATTCTCCCTCATCTCAATGTGTTAGCATGCACCTAGAGCTAGCGTACTGTCGGACCATTTTGTATAATTTAGCCTTTAAATATTTATATACATGAACTACAGTGGTGTTATAACATTTGTGGGTTGGTCTTTTAGAATCCTGTGCGCCTTATCCTAATAACTGGACATAATTGTCATCACATTATGTATGATTATAGAATTCATACACTACTTTTTGTAGTATAAGTACATATCTTGTTCTTTTTCCGTTTGTTGATCACTTGATTCAATTACTTTGTCTAAAATGACTTAACTTTAAATCAACCTTAATCTTAGAAAAAATTTTGTTCTGTATTTTATTTTCAGGGAGATTATTTATAGCTGACACAAACAACAGCTTAATTCGATATCTAGATTTAAACGCTGATGAAACTGAACTCCGTACCTTGGAGCTTAAAGGAGTTCAGCCTCCTAAACCAAAATCAAGATCTTTTAAACGTCTTAGACGACGAGCATCAGCCGACACAGTGCCAATTCCGATTGATGCCATTTCATCAAATGAGGGAAACTTGTCTATTAAAATATCATTACCAAGCGAGTATCATTTCTCAAAGGTCCTCACCCTCCTTTATTTCAAACACACTTCTAATTCAATTCTTTGCATACAAGCGAGATTATATATTTCGTTGACTATTGTCCCAAATTTACATTGCAGGAAGCACGGAGTAAATTCAGCGTGGATATTGAACCTGAAGATGCTGTAAACATTGAACCCCTCGATGGATTCCTTAGTCCAGAAGGATCTGCAACTCTTCACTTTAAGAGATCCTCTAACTCTGCTTCAGTGGGAAGAATTAATTGCAAGGTATGCCTCATTGTAGAACTCGGAAGTTGGTTGGATTCTGAAATACTATGGTTTGCTTCACGCCTTCAAACCTTGTTCTTAAGTTTCACATCCCTGAAATTCTAGTTTAATGGCATCAAGCGATAAAAGTGACTGACTTTTAACTCAATTTTCTTTAGCTTTGTTATGTATTCAACTGCAATGATTATAAATCCACCTCACATAAACGTAAAAAGAATTGCATTCTCTCTTTACAGGTTTACTATTGCAAGGAAGATGAAGTTTGTTTGTACCAGTCTTTGCTGTTTGAGGTCCCCTTCCCAGAGGGTGTTTCTAGCCCTGCCAAAGCAGACGTCACTCTCGCACATTTTGTGAAACCCAAAACTTCAACCACCAACTTACTGCAGACAGTTGCCCCGTGAATCGGTGACACCGTATAAAGACAGTTGTATTCAAATGCTTGAGAGTCATGATCTTTCTTCCGATACAACACATCATAAGTTCATAACTAACAAAATTCGAGGTAGTTGTGTACCCTTTTTTCGCTTCTCTGGATGTCGTCATCAATAATCATTTATCATTGTGTAATCATGTTAAATAATTTATTTTATTATGTATATTCATTATTATAATGGTCGTTTTGTGGATAAGCAAAGATGGATCGTCTACGAAGTCGACACTCGTGCATCATCCATGTTATGAGAATTTGGAGGCCAATAATTGAACATACTAACATTATTGTAAAGAAAATATATCTATACTGAACGTTAACACCTTACGTGTGTTTCCGAATAATGCGTTGTGTGTAAATTATTTGTTAGGATCCTTTTTTCACTCTACAACCTTCATTGCACTTTAAAAACTTTGGTGGCTAACAATGTAAGGTAGCGAAGGTTAGGCTTAGCTGGTAGAACTTGGTATCTCATACGTGTTAGTTTCACCAAATCCCAAATTAAGCAGCCGCTGGTTATCAAATGTCTATGAACCCAACTTTCTTATTGGACTGTAGTCTATTTTAAGCCAATTTAAAATAAAATTAGAAAAGGATAAGAGTGTGTGTGAGATTGCTAAGAGTGTTCCTAGAAACATTTTCTAGGGATATTGATATAGTAACCTCTTAAGCCAATTTACAATTGCAATGTGTTAATTAAAAAAACCATTATGATACTCTCTTTTCACTTTAACTCATTATCAAGATTTTTTTATTAAAAAAATTAGCTTTCACTAATTTTCAGGTGCCGTAATATTAAAATAAAACTTTCTTAACGTACAAAAATTCTATCAAATGACATGACTTTTGGCGACATTATCAAGGTCAACCATTCACAATAGTGATTTTCTAGGTATATTTTCATGAACTTTGATTAGTGAAGTGTCATATTACCAATATTAATATATATTAACATTTTTACTTTGAATTAAGTGTATTATATTTATTTCGGTCAAATTCGAAAATAAAGTAATTTGCGTTTGACATTTTTTTCTTAAAAAAATATTATGATAAAATTTAATATAATTTTGCTACACAAAAATTATATTATAAAAGTTGTTTGCTTTTATCTCACTCTAACTAGTTGGCTAAACAATTTTTTAAATATGTGTTTCTTTTAACAAAAGTTAATAGTTAATATTGCAATTTTTGTTAGTGAGGCATTTAAACTCAATCTATCTTTTCCTCTCTTCCATTGTTACCACCAAACAAACTATATTTCGTTCAAAAGTACTCGAAAGTGCTTCATTCAAGCTGGAGCTTTCAAATGCCTGACTAGGTGTTATAAAGACAACATTAGACACAAACTTTTCTAAGTTTGAATTAATGAAAACGAAGGAGAAGGAAAAGGAAATGGAGGAAATAAAATGAAAGATTTACTTTTTACTAATTGTTCAAAAAGAAAAATAAAAAATTGGATATATGGGATCCATTTTACACGTACCCAACCTAACGAGGCTAACGTGGTGAGAGAGTTCCTTTTATTTTCTGTATAGTTGTTTTAAAGTTATATATACATTTTAAATAATTTTATGTTGAGGAAAATAATAGAGTAAAAGGTTAATATTTTTAGTAGATTTAATATTCTGGAATATATAATTTTTTTTTCTCTTTTGCTAATCTAAATTATTAGTATTGAAGGAAATTTTTTTACATATTTGTTTGGTACTTTTACCTATCTAACTTGTTTACATACTTCACCTTTCTGTTTTATTTTTATTACTTTTATCTTCTTTCCATCTTTCTCGAACATTGATAAGAGGAAATGAGATCCAAATCAGTGTTGCTTTGTTTGGTAGAGTGGAAAGAGAAAGATAATTAATATTTTTACGTTCAGTTAAACAAATTTAGAAAGTTACGATTGTAAGCTTTCTATTTATTTATATATATCTTTTTTATTTTTTATCTCCAATTATATTAATTAAATTGTACCACTTCCGAAATATTTTTTTTTTTACTTTTACCATACCATATTACTAATCATTGAATTATACTTTTTAAATATTTTTTATTTTATTTTTTTATATATCTTTTTATTTTTTTGAAAACTTATTACTTCTGTATGAAAACTATGTCAATTTTATAAAATTGTTATTTTGTACAGGTAGTCGATTGAGTTATTATGAATTAAGTAGAGCTGCTAAAATGGATTGGAACCCGCGAGCCAACCCAGCTCACCACAGGTTCGGACTGGGTTGGGTTGAATTTTTTTTACAAATTTCAATACGGGTTGATTTAGACCCGACTCATTTAGAACTCGGCTCATCCGATTGAACCTGTGGTGAGCCGGGTTGGCTCACCAACAACCTGCTGATAAAAGGGTCACACAAGTGTTTTTATTTTTTTTATCAGGTTGGGTTTTACATTTGGGTTATGTTAGGTTATTTTTTTTTTACCCAACACATAAATAATTTGTATTTTTTTATATTTTGGTTTGTATTTGGATTATATTAAAGTTTACTTAGATTTTAATTAGAATTACAATTTAGTTTTGACTGAAAAAAATAAAAAAATAATATTTTTTTAATTAAGTGAACCCGTGAGCCAACCTGTTTAATCCGTCAACCTGTGGTGGGTCGTTCGGATTTTTTTGGCTTGCTAAAAAGTGAACCGGGTTGGGTTGACTCACTAAATCATCAACCTGTAGTGGGTCGAGCTGGATCGAATCGGGTCGGATTATCCGTTTTGACAGCTCTAGAATTAAGTTAAAAAAGAGTGATCTTAACCCGATTAACTTTTTAATGAGTCAAAAATTTTGTTATCCAATTTGACTTATTACAAATCGGTGATTAATAAATTAGTTTACTTATAAATGTTGTATTTGTTATAATTTATTTAATATATTTATTACAATATAATGAATGAATTTACTTAATTATCCAAATATTAATACAGAAAGTAATTTAAAATTAAAATATCACTATATACAACTTGAAAAATAGATAAATTAAACATTATTAACTAATATTTTAATATTTGAAGATATCAAATTATAAATCTATATAATTAAAAGTAATTTAAGGTTTATGATTTAATCCGACTCGAACTCTTCTTCGATCCAATTCAAATTCACTTAACCTAAAATTAAATTGAGTTTCATATTTAATAAAATTAAAAAAAAATCTCAACTTAATAGTGCCGGATCCTATTTGGCATCTATTATTTACAGTTTTTGGTTTTTATTTGGTGAGGAACCAAACCAAGGCTTAAGGCATATTTATATCGAGGATATAATTACAGTAGTGTGAATTTCGATGTACCTTCGATTCGTGAACACCGGATTCCTTTTTTTGGGTAAAGTAACAGATGGACCCTTGAAAAGTTCATTACACACAACTTAATTTAACCATAATACAGACATCTCTGTCCCACCAACCAAGTAATAGGCACACCAAGAGCTTACAAACACAGAAGTTACACAAAAACATGGTTATCTTCGAAGGGAAAAAGGCGAGATATCAACGAGAGAGAAGAGAAATATTTTAACCAAGCATTTTAAAAATTTATTTAAACTTTTGTTATCACTTTCCCATTCCAACCATATTGAAATCCAAGAGGTGGTGGGATGGGACAGAAAGTAAGAGAAGATGTCCAATTGTGCCACTTGACATGACACTCATATTTTATTAAGAGTAACTTTGTTACTTACTACGATAAAAAGTAATTGCATGATTTTTGTTTTTTTACTTTACATTTTTTACACATGTGAGCCCCTCACTTTTACCATGTACGTATCCAAAGCTATAACGTGAATGCAACATTTGATTTTGCAGCAGAAGGGGCTTTGGTCTGGTTTAGTCATTCTCACAATTTTCTCTGTTTCATTCAAATCATTTACCAACTCCTTTTCTTTTTTCTCCTTTTCTTATAAGGGTAACTAGTAAAACCTTTCATCTTAGGTGAAAAATGCATCTCTGTAGTTAAGGTACACTTTCACAGAAAATTCACCTCTTCACATGTAACCAACTTAAGATGAGAGATCTTATCTGTAACATGTAACTAGTAATAAATAATCAGCTTTGAAAATGAATGAAGGCTTAGATTTTTATTAATATCGTTAGGATCAAACAATCCATTTCTTTTACCTAAACAAGTTATAAAATAACAAGACATTTCCAATAATATGCTGAGATTGCCCATAAAACACAACTTAAAGAATTAGTATACAAAATCAAACTACAAATAGTTTTACTTGACTACAAACTACCCTAGATCTTTAACCATTCTTTTTTTAATCTTTGCTGTTGAGGATGTTCCAAAATAATAGACTTGTTGCATTTATATAATCGTTTATTAGAAACATCTATATACACAGAAGATCAGAAAGTTTGACCTCAAAAAATGAATTATGACTTTGTCTGCCAATCAAATATTTAGATGAAACAAGACAAGAATTCTCAATAATCCATATTGTAGTCTAATCACAAAAGAAAGAAATCACTAATTCATCAACAGAATTTGCAGAATATAAACATTTCAAACATATTCTCCCACAGACAATAATATAGCTAAAATGGATATGTTAACATAGCAAACTATTCTTGCTAGACATTGTAAGACACAGAAATGGACCCTACAACTAAGATTTATTCCCTATATCCCCCCAACCCCCGGATCAGTGAAATCTGAAAATTCTATCTCCTATAGAAACTTCCTATATTCAAATTGTTACGATATATTCATATAAACATGCTACCTGAATGCTAATACTTCCACAAGTTCTAAATCAACTTGAAAATTAAGAGAACCCAGAATAGTTAGGCTTTAAACAACCATAAACTTTACTACAGACACTTAAATATATAACTAATTTCAGAATTACCCACTTTTGATTGGTACAACACTGAGATTACTTACCCCTGTTTCTTCTTTGATATAATATCACGAAAGTTGCTCTATATCAGAATTGCAGTCCCAAAACTGGAGAAAAAAATTGCAAAAGGGGATTTGTAGTTAGATTTCAAAGAGGCATTCTTAGTCACAGACAAAAGGGTTACCTTTGATATCACTTTTTCGTTGACGAATCAGGATTCTCCTCTTCTATCACTATGACCACCGCTCTACACCGTCGTATGTTATCGTCAAGCTTCGTCGTAGACGGTGGCGGTTGGAAAACGTTAGATATAGCTTGAAGTTGGGTGAAAGAAATTTAGGAAGAAGAATAGTTGTTGAAGGAAGAAGACGCGTGTACATTGTTTTTTGAATGAAGAGCGTTTATGAGGGGGCTACCCGGCCCTAGCTTGTCCTAACCCACTGCTTGGGGGGCTTTGGGGGTCAGGGGCTTTAAAAAAGCCCCTTGATAAGTGGGCCACAAAAATGGGGCTTAGCTTTACAGGGGGCCAGGGCTGACCCAGGGGCTAAAATAAAAAGTGATAGCTCTAATAACAACATATGATCCAAATCAACAACTAACAACATATAATCTAAACCCAAGTGCTAACAACTCATAATCCAAACTGAAACTATAAGATGTAATCCAAATTCTAACAATCAAGTGCTAACATAATCTACAAGTTTTAAATTATAACTAAATGCCTAATAACTAGAGTAGTCATGTCCATGTTATCGGTGGTCATGGTAGTTTTGTTGTAGTTCTTCTTGATTTTGTTGAGGTTACTATTGCTAAAATATAGTTTGGTTTGTATGTCAAGTGAATGAAAAAGAAAGACAACACTAACAAGTGATTTTAATCGTGACATCCCATTTAATAAAATAATTCTAATAAATAAAACATCACATACCATAATAAAATAGAGCAAATAGCAAAAAATATATTAGAATTTAACCATTACAGTCATCCTAAAATATATTTAAAGCAAAAGTACCATGAGCACAGAACAATATCATAGACATGTCTTAAAACATAAATCAAATTGGCAAAAGATTGCTCAAAAGAGCAAGGAATTACATAAGACAAGTTTTTCAAAAGTTGCTAAAAAGAGCAATAACCAACAAGCCTAAACTACACAACAACATCTTCGCTGTCTTGATGATCACCAGGGGTCTCCACATATGCTCACACTAACATTTGGTGATCATTGCAAAAAGGAGAACACAACAAGGAAACAAACACAGAAAGAAAGAAGGGTAAGCTAGTGTATTTAAGCATTTATACGTAAATATAGTTACATAAGTATATCACCCAAGAAACATATACATCAGAAAAGAAACATTACTCACAAAGTTTTCACTCAATTAAACACCCAACTGACTCTTGACTCAATATCAGATTATGCGCTTGATATAAAATTATAAGGAAGTATGCACCTACATTGATTTCTAAACTCTGCAGAGTCTAGCAACAAGGAGTTATCACACAATCAATCACAAGGTTAATCCCAACATGTCGTAAGATCAAACACCTCCCAAGACTAAGATCTTCTACCACTCTCACCATATAATCACTCTACTCTACGTGAGTGTGAGTGATTATTAGAGTTCATAATACTTTTTTTATCTAGACATCTCCTATATCAAGGCATACACTAACCACACAATAGCCAAGAATTTCCCTTGAAACTCTTTTACCATCTACATTCCACATGTTATCTCAAAATAATTATCATCCCAAGCTAAACACATCAAGTCCAGGTCAAAAAAATGTCATATTATTCATGCATAACTTCATACATCATATTTTCAACATTAACTCAGTCAATCACAAGTTAAAGTAAAGGAATTAAAATTCTGCACCAATTCTTGTTTTAGCTAGACTGATCTCACTTAAGCTAGAAATTCTCGCTTAAGTTAGACAGATCTCGCTTAAGCTAGACTGATCTCGCTTAAGCTAGAAATTCTCGCTTAAGTTAGACAGATCTCACTTAAGCTAGACTGATCTCGCTTAAATTAGACTGATCTTGCTTAAGCTAGAAATTCTCGCTTAAGCTAAAAATTCTCGCTTAAGCTAGCTGATTTCGCTTAAGCTAAAAGTTCTTGCTTAAGCTAGAATAATAGGTTTTCACTGATTTTAGCATGCAAAAACCCTAAATTCCAAACAACAAAACTAAAAAACACAATTTCGAACATCAAACAAACATTTTGAACACTATTCAAAACCAAAACATGCAAGACACTTAAAAAAAAAAGTTTTAAAGCCCCAACTTCCCTTACCTTGACAAAGGTTAACTCAGCAAAAAAAGTTAAGGGAAAAGTATTATATGATCACTACTTTTCACTTTTTTTTAGATGAGATAGATAAATTAGATTCATTTCTGTGTTAGTTGACAATGTTTTAGTTGAAAGTTTGAAAATAATATGTATATACACGTTGTATCTCGTGTCCTATGTTTTTCAATTTAGTCGTATCTTCGTGTTCGTGTCGTATCCATGTCCGTATCCAGGCTTCATAGATAATAGCAGGTTTTCACTAGTTTCAGCATGCAAAAACCCAAAATCCCAAACAACAAAACTAAAAAACACAACCTCGAACATCAAGCCAACATTTTAAACACAATTCAAAACCAAAACATGCAAGACACTTAAAAAAAAGTTTTAAAGCCCTAGGTTCCCTTACCTTGACAAATGT
>Ga0209389_1006660_pt1 | contig 10070 bp, 13 predicted proteins | sample CowpearedBW_FD_187526 | JGI IMG/M metagenome (GOLD analysis project Ga0209389, IMG submission 187526) | Root nodule microbial communities of legume samples collected from California, USA - Cow pea red BW (SPAdes) (version 2) | ecosystem: Host-associated > Plants > Roots > Nodule | place: USA...
CCAACTACAACGACTACATCAATATCACGTAATACACTCCATCCTCCCTCACCTTCACCATTCTATTCTCCTCCCTCCACCTGTACACACGTAACATGACTAGCTTTACCTTCTAACCCACCACAGTCACTTCCCAACCGAATCCCATAGCCACAGATTACCTCCATTTATCCCTACCGTCTCCATTCCCCAAAGGCAGCCAACAACACACGAGCTTCCATCACCCCTATATTCACGGCTATTGTCCATTCACCAATTCCCCCATTATTACGTACTCCACACTCATCTTCCACCTGCAAAAAACACATGAAAATACAAAGTCCAGACACTGCAACCTTTATCACCCAATCACGCTCCATTCCACCACTTCACCCTCAATCTATCTCGCCATCATCAGCATCACGCCCTCACCTCCATCCTCTACAACCTTATCATTTCCCAATCCACCATCACCTTTGATTTGTAATCAGAAAATCAAGCAGATACTTCACCACCACTCTTCGTGTTCTGTTACATCCCGAACAACACCAAACTCTCCTATCTTCCCCGATCACATACCTCCAATCAGAAACAGAGAAACCACGGGAGGAAGCCGCCGGCGAGTCAGAGCTTTGAGCAGAGAAACGTGGCAGCAGCTGGCATCTCGGACAGTGCTCTCTGCGAGCGGCAATGACGTCGTGGCGGCAGTCCAGGTCGCTGCGGTCGGAGCTGACGAACACGAGGCTGGAGCAGCATGGTGTGCAACGGCGGAGCTCCGGGATCCGACCTATCTCACACGCGGGAGAAAAACGAGAAGGGAGCGTTTTGGGGAGTTGGGTTCCCGCCGGCGATGCTTCCGGTGGAGGCTGGCGTCGACGACGGTGCGTCTCGCTAGCCGTGGGACTTGCCGCAGTGGCACATGCGGCTGGGGTCTTGGTGGCTCGGGAGGAGAGAAGAAGAGCTGTCGTTGGTGAAGTGAAGAGAAGGGAGGCTTGAATTAAAATTAGGTTTCTCATTTTCCTTATTTCCAATAAATTGGATTAGCCCACTTTTGCTCTGCGCACCCTCCTCTTTCGGTCTTCGCACCCTCCTGGTTTATGTTTTGGATCTATTAGAAGTTACACAGCGCACCTCCTTTTCTTATCTCTGCACCTCCATTCATTTGATTTGGATTGTTTGTGTATTTTTTCTGCGCACTCTTGCCCATACTGCATGCACCCCTTCCTTGTATTTCAATTGGGCCTGTTTCACTGTTCTTCCTACACTCCCCATTTTACTTACCCGCACCCTTATGTCATTGTGTTATTTTTGTTGAGTTGTGTTTACTTTGTGCACCCCCACTAATCACTCATGTACTCCCATATTTTGTTTTCCACTTCTATCCTTTTAAATAATTTCATCCTTTTATTTATTTATTTATTTTATTATATATTTGAAAATTATAAAAATTAAAATATATAAAAATAAATAAAAATAAATAAATAAAAAGTTCTCTTTTATTTTTATTGTGTCTGTCCGGCCGCACGCGTAGTGTGACACTTTCTTCCAAATAGTTTTCAAAAATACCAAAAAATTATTTTCTTTCTCTTTTAGTGTATGTCCGATCGTTCGCGTCGTGTGACACGTATCTTCAACTAAAAATACCAAAAAAAAATATAAATTTTCAAAATACAAAAATATAAATATTTTCAAGCAAAACGTCTTTTTAAGAACTACATAGCCCTGATTTCTCATTTTTAATGAGAATACGTAGGCCCAAGGTCAGCCCTTGTCGGGCTCAAAAACTTAAAAAATATTTTTGTTTCTTTTTAATATTATTGTTTCATTGTTTTGGGGGAAAATTGACATTTTGAAAACCATATCAACTTTGCATTTTTAATTAAAGGTACCGTCCTCGGGCGGGCGCGGTAGGGTGCTAACACCTTTCCTACGCGTAACCGACTCCCGGATTCAAAATCTGGTTTTTCACAGACTTGTCTTATTTTTATGGTTTTCCATAGTTTTCCAGAATAATTATGGTGGCGACTCCCAAATCCTTTTTAAGCCCGTTTTCTTTTTGGTTCGCTGTCTCGTCGCGATCCCGGTTGCGACACTACCACCGAGGTTTGATCTTTCTCAAGCTTTGTGTGTGCCTGGTGGTTTTCCAGGTCTGCAAGAGGGTTCTTGCTATGCTGGTGTAATTTTTGTGTGATTCAAGAGTCTTGTTTGTGGTTTTTGCTTATTTTGAAAGTGTAATGGTGAATACTTTGTAAATATGTTGAAATAGAGAAAATTGACAAACTAGATGTAGCTCAGGTTTGAGTGAACCAGTATAAAAATCTTATGATCCAATCTTTTCTCTAACCCTTATCTCTTGCATAATCATTTAAAGTTTAAAGAACTTAAGTTTTAATTATCTTTTTCGTGTTCTTGCATGTTTTCATGACATTTGCAACATTGAGCATGTTTGCATAATCAATTAAAACTGGTCTTGATCATTCTTGTGCACAATTTCTGGTTTAAAGCACGAATCTGCATTTTTGCATTTTTCCCAATATTGCAGTTGACTGTTTTTCTATTTCAATCGGTTGATTATAGCATAACATAATCTGTTTAGTAAAATTAACCGGTTAACTATGTTTTTGACCGATTGAAAATATCTGTCCAATAGCTTTTGCATCCTAACTTGGTGATCTAATTGATTCAATTAAAGGTAGTTTTTAGCTTTCAAAGATAGCCTAAATTTTTAACTAGCCAATTCACCCCCCTTCTTGGCATTTCCACCATTTCAAAACTAACAATTGGTTTTTGAACTAGGTACTTGAAATTTGCTCAAGTAAGGTCATAAATCTGTTTTTGAACTACTTGAAATGGCTGAAAACAAGTTACCCTTTGTTGAAGATGCCTCAATTCATAGACCCCCGATGTTTAGTGGCATTAATTACCAATTTTGGAAAATTAGGATAAAAATCTTTATTGAATCAATAAATCAAGGGATATGGGATGCAATCATAAATGGACCATATACTCATAATCATATTGTTGCAAATGTGCAGGTTGATAAGCCTTGGACTCAATGGACTCAGGAAGAAAGGAGAAGAACTCAATATGATTGTAAATCCTCACATCATCTCTAAACATGGGAGGTGCTTGAAGTGACCCATGAAGGAACCAATGATGTTAAGAGAGCAAGGAAGCATGTCTTGATTCAAGATTATGAGCTATTCAAGATGAAACAAGGAGAATCTATAGCGGATGTACAAAAGAGATACACTCCCATAATCAACCATCTCATGGGTTTGGGTAAGGAATTTGACAAAGAAGAGTTAAACATCAAGGTGCTGAAGTGTCTTGATAGATCTTGGCAACCAAATGTCACGAATATCTCAAAATTAAGAGACTTATCCACTTTGACTACAATTGCATTGTTTGGCAAGTTAAGGGAGCATGAGATTGAGATGCAAAGGCTAAATGAGTTAGAGTCAAGTGAGAAAAAGGTGAAGAATATAGCCTTGAGGTCAAGCATCAAGAACAATGAAGAAGTAGATGAGTAAGTGACTGAATCAAGTGAGAATACAAATCTGAATTTGCTTGTCAAAAGGTTTGGGATGTCTCTCAAAGGAAGAGGTAAGAAAGGTAACCAAAGGAGGTACAATTCTAAACAAGTTGATTTAAATAATACTTCTAATTTTACTTGTTATAACTGTGGAAAACAAGGACATATCAAAATTGAATGTCCAAATGCTAACAAAGAAAAGGAGAAGATTGTTGATAGAAAAAAGGAAAAGAAGCCAAAGGAGAGACGTGCATACATTGCATGGGAGGACAATGATGATTCAAAAATGAGTCATCCTCCTCAAGTCAAGTAAGTTCTCTTCACAAAAATGACTATAATCAATTGTTGCATGATTTTGAAGAGTTGCATAATGAAGCAAACAAGATTTATGCATTAAACAATCGATTGAAAAGGAAAGCAAACCAAGGTCTCTTTTAAATCCAAAAATGTTGTTTCAACTGAAAGACCTTTAGAGATGCCTCACATGGATCTATTTGGTCCATCTCGAACCATGAACCTTGGTGGCAATATTTATGCATTAGTCATAGTTGATGATTTCTCAAGGTACACATAGACTTTGTTCTTAGCTGCAAAAAATTACACTTTTCATGCTTTTAAAAGACTTGTCAAGATGCTTGAAAATGAAAAGATTTCCAAGATAGTGTCTATTTGAAGTTACCATGGTGGGGAATTTCAAAATGAAAGGTTTAAACACTTTTGTGAAAAGCATAGCATTAAACATAATTTTTCTGCAACAAGAAACCCACAACAAAATGGTGTTGTTGAAAGGAAAAACATGTCACTTCAGGAACTAGCTAGAACTATGTTAAATGAAAACTCACTACCTAAGTATTTTTGGGCTGATGCAGTCAACACTGCTTGCAATGTTTTAAATATAATGTTGATTAGGCTAATTTTGAAGAAAACACCCTATGAGCTTTTCAAAGGGCGAAGGCTTGTGTTAAGTCACCTACAAGTATTTGAATGTAAGTGTTTCATCTTAAACAATGGCAAAAAAATTTTGGCAAATTTGATGCAAAAACGGATGAAGGTGTTTTTCTAGGCTATGCTATACAAAGTCATGCATATAGAGTCTATAATAAGAGATTGATGAGTGTTAAAGAGTCTATGCATGTTGTATTTGATGAAACTAACCCAAAGTTGCAAGATCAAGTGCCAAAGAATGCAGATGAAAAAGATCTACTGCAAGAAAATATTTATGCTGCAAAAAAGTCCTCTGCTGCAGGAAATCAATCGGTTTAAAATGAAAAACAGCCGATTGAAAAACCTGCAGACAATAACTTTCCCAAGGATTGGATCCAGTCTAGAGGTTTATCAAAGGACAACATCATAGGTGATATCAAGCAGGGAGTATCTACTAGACATATAATTGTATTTTGTGAACATGTTGCTTTTGTATCTCAAATTGAACCTAGAAATGTGAATGATGCTTTGAATGATAGTAATTGGATTGTTGCTATGTAAGATGAATTCAATCAATTTGCAAGAAATGATGTGGTTTCTAGTGCCTAAAATTGATGATATGAATATAATTGGAACTAAATGAGTTTTTAGAAACAAAATGGATGAATATGGTAATATTGTAAGAAACAAAGATAGACTAGTTGTTAAAGGTTATAATCAAGAAGAAGGCATTGATTTTGATGAAACTTATGCACCTGTAGCTAGGCTAGAAGCTGTGAGATTACTCTTACATATGCTTGTATGTGTAACTTTAAATTGTATCAAATGGATGTGAAAGTGCATTCTTGAATGGTTTCCTAAATGAAGAAGTGTATGTATCACAACCTCCTGGATTTGAGGATCATCTCTATCCTAACCATGTTTTCAAATTGAAAAAGACCTTATATGGTTTGAAACAAGCACCACGATAGTGGTATGAAAGGCTAAGCAATTTTCTCTTATCAAAAAGTTATGCTAGAGGTGTAGTGGATAAAACACTCTTCATTAGAAAACATGAAAGTGGTGTTATACTTGTTCAAGTGTATGTTGATGATATCATCTTTAGTTCAAATAACAACACATTGTGTGAAGAGTTTGTTGCAGCTATGTAGGGAGAATTTCAGATGTCTATGATGGGTGAGCTTACCTACTTTCTAGGGCTGCAAGTCAAGCAACTCAAGCATAGAACATTTTTAAACCAATTAGGATGTAGCTCAGGTTTGAGTGAACCAATATAAAAATCTTGTGATCCAATCTTTTTGCTAACCCTTCTCTCTTGCATAATCATTTAAAGTTTAAAGAACTTGAGTTTTAATCAACTTTTTCATGTTCTTCCATGTTTTCATGACATCTGCAACATTGAGCATGTTTGTATAATCAATTAGAACTTGTCTTAATCATTCTTGTGCATTGTTCCTTGTTTAAAACACGAATATGCATATATGCATTTTTCCCAATATTTCAGTCGACTATTTTTCTGTTTCAATCGGTTGATTATACCATAACAGAATCTGTTTAGTAAAATCAATCGATTAACTTTGTTTTTGACCGATTGAAAGTATATTGTCCAGTAGCTTTTGCATCCTAACTTGGTGATCTAATTGATTCAATTAAAAGTAGTTTTTAGCTTTCAAAGATAGCCAAAATTTTTAACTAGCCAATTCAACACTCCTTCTTGGCATTTCAACCATTTCAAAACTAACACAAGGTATCTTCCTTGTCGAGGCACAACCAACATTGTGACGACCGTTGACGAGGTCGACGACGAAGAAGAAGGTTTCATGGGCAATGGTGAGGGTGAGCTCACTGGACGAGTGTAGGGCGAGGTCGTTGATGGCGCATTCACCAGGTTTAGGGAAGTGGTTTCCTTTGAGCGAGCAGTGGAAGCGAAACCTAGTTTTCTTTGCATATCACGTGCTCTTTCATTTCCCTTGATTTAGTGTGCTTTTAATTTGCCACCATGCCATTCAAATATAATTGTAAATGAAAAAAAAATTACACTTCAACCGCCACCATACAAATTAAAAGAAGGGTAATTTTTAACGAGTTATAGCATCATTACCTTAAATTGAAATGTGGTTTCAGATCAAACATTGAATTTGGTTTTAGATAATAAAAAAGTGTCAAGGTCTGGTTAGGAGTATGAATGACAATATGTGAGGTAGACCATGCTGGTTGACAGGTAAAAATAAGTGTTGGGTGAGTTGAGTATTTTATTCTATTAGGTCGTGTAGATTCGTCGTGCATAAACTACCATATGTGGACTAACAATGGGACAAGATGGATTCGTCCCATAGTCCATATTGTGTGAATTTAACTTAAAGTGTGTTTATTGTTTATAATGTGTCCACTCATATGAGCATGGTATGAATTTGCCACTTAAGTTTGCTTTTGGGAAAGTCCTTCATTAGTTATCAATTATGTTTGACAACTTTGATTACTTGAAATTTAGTTTTTGTTGTTATATACATTTGCTATGAAATTTCTAGCAGACTAATACTTAAAAATTAGAAATTATAAAATTATAATTATTACTTATTTTAAGAAATAAACTTGTAGAATTTTTTATTTCTACTAATTTAATTAAATAAAAATAAGGTTATTAAAATCCTTTACCATAGTATTTCACATGTTATAATGAAGAGAGAACATTAGAAAACAAATAATTTCTTATACAAGTCAGCCTGCAAACTTATGAGTCAAATGTTATGCGAAAGGAGCTAGATAAATTAATCCGCATTTTTTTATATGGGATGGGTCAGCCCGACCTAGATTTTGCAAACCAAATGCGGCAAGACAATCAAAACGAGACGGGTTAACCCGCATTATCTTCCCTAGTTTGGAGATCAAATTAGTTTAAAGTTAAGGTGTGTGATTTCTCACAATGATAGCTTTTTCTAACAAATTACAAATCTAATTAAAAATGCTTTGATTTTTAATGAAAAATTATATTTGCACCAAGAAGAGTAGTACTAATGTTGTCATACTATATCAAAGGTGATTTGTCTAACTTTACTTGAAATTCAATAAGAAATTTTAACTTGAGCAACAAGAGCAACCATGCCTCTAAATTGGATTTAGACACAATGTGGTTTTTTTAGGCTTATGGTACAATATTGTCTCCTAAGAAAATACAAAAGTCTACAATGGACTACATGTATGGAGAATTAGATGCCCAATCTGCATCAAAGTAACAAATGACAATGAGGTTTTTAGATAGTTTAAAGTCATAGTTTATTATTTTATTCATCAATCTAAGAACTCCCTTTACTATTTTCTAGTGATGATGGAAGGCCTATGCATGAACTAACATAGCTTGTTATCAATAAAGGCTATGTAAATCTAGTTATGATTACATACTAAAGAGCTTCCAACTATGAAATTGTATAAAGTTGGATCTCCCAACACTTTAGTGGTTTTGGGAGTAAGTTTTGCTATAGAGCCTAAAGGAGTCTTGATTGGCTTAGCATTGGACACTTTTACTTAATAAGAAGTTAAATAGCCATGTATTTTACTTCTTCCTCAATCAAAAGTTGAAGAGATTTTCTTATGGTGATTTTTGTGTTTGCATGAAATATGCTTGAATTAGAGTTGAATCTGTAACATCTCGACCGAATATTACTAATTTAAATAAAATAAAGTAAAATAATATTAAATATGTCATTATTATTCAAAGTTCTTTCCCAAAATGCGGAAAAATTAAAACCTTACTAAAATGTCTCGAAATTCAAAACCATAAAGTAAACTCCATGTTTACATAGTTCAAAAATGATCAACTAAATATTTACAAAATAGTCAAATATAGTCTATAAAACTTCCTAAGCTAATCCCTCTCTAGCTCTAAGCGTCACTAGCTCCACCTAAAACAACATCTGCTCCCGTGTAACGAATTACACGATCATCGCCAAACACATTCAGAAAGGGTGAGCTCATGTAATAATATAAACGTACAATTTAATACATAGAAGTTCACCCCAAATTACTTTATTTCAGCCAACACTTAACTAAGAAACCTTATTGCCATAAGGTTTCCAACCCACAATTTCATGACCATGGACCCAGGATATATATGCTTCCACGAACCTGTCTGCTCGTGGTCTTGCCTCTACGAACCTCCTCACTCGTAATCCAACTCTACAGACCTCTCCGCCCGTAGTCCAACACACGTGATCCAACAACTACGAACCTCCCCGCTCGCAACAACCCTCAAGTGTGAGCACAGAACATACGAACTTCCTCACTCGTATCCTCACACGAAAGCATCATAATATGAACCTCTCTGCTCATATTATCATGTGTTCACCACCATCCATGAACCTACCCGCTCACGACATAGTCAAGCACCTCCTGGTCCAAGTCCACATCACAACACATTAAAACGAAATTAAGAAAAAAACACACTACCCTGTACAAGATACACACTCAAGCTGGTCTTAGGGATTCCAATGCTTCCACGAACCTGCCCGCTCGTGGTCCAACTCTACGAACCTCCTTGCTTGTAGTCCAACTCTACAGACCTCCCCGCCCGTAGTCCAACATGTGTGATCCATCCATCTACGAACCTCCCCGCTCGCAGCAACTTTTAACTGTGAGCACGGAACATACGACTCTCCTTGTTCGTATCCTCACACAAGAGTATCATTAATATGAACCTCCCCGCTCATATTAATCATGCGTTCCAAGACCAATCACGAACTAACCTGCTCGTGATACGATCAAGCATATCCCAAACCAGACCCAACATAACAAGCCATACAAAATGCATCATAACACACCTTGCCACTTGCGTTATCGCTTGGCACAACATAAGTGCCACCAGTTGAAATGACAGTGTAGACCGTTTGGCAGTTCCACAACACCGCCAGTGCCACAACACACAGGGCTTCCCTATTTCTTGCTATCGCCTGACAGTTAACTCTGCATCGCCAGGCGCTACACCAGTAATGTGACACTACTAGTTTTAGGTACTCTAATTTAGTTCCTCAAATCCAACAATTCAATTCTCAAACATCCAGAAACCAAAATTATGCATTCATATACTTTATATACTCAAATTTACAACATCACAGCTCCTATGCATCATTCAAGTATAAGCACACATCTATGACTTTATAAATTCATATTAAACCATCAAAATAAAGTGTTATAACCAACACAATCCTGAACAAGTAAACAATATACAAACAAGGAAGAACACATAACCATTGTCCCAAAATATGGCACGGACAATAAAATAGTAATAATGATAAGTATAAATATAACAATAACAACAACAATAATTATAATAATAATAATAATAATAATAATAAAATAATAAAAATAATAATAATAAAATGAAATGAAACAATAATAATAAAATAAAAATACTAATAAGATAAAATAATAATAATAATAATTAAATAAAACAATAATAATGATAATAAAATAATATAATAATAATCATACAAAAATAAAATAATAATAGTAATAGTAATAATAAAAATAAATATAAAAATAATAATAATAGTTAAATAAAATAATAATAATAATAGTAACAAGAATAAAAATAAAAATAAAAATAATATAAATAATAATAGTAATAATATAAATAAAA
>Ga0209389_1006664_pt1 | contig 10068 bp, 3 predicted proteins | sample CowpearedBW_FD_187526 | JGI IMG/M metagenome (GOLD analysis project Ga0209389, IMG submission 187526) | Root nodule microbial communities of legume samples collected from California, USA - Cow pea red BW (SPAdes) (version 2) | ecosystem: Host-associated > Plants > Roots > Nodule | place: USA...
CCATACCCATCCCCATACCCAACTGAAAAAGTCGGGGATTCCCCATACCCATACCCATACCCAGTCAATGCGGGGATTTCCCGTCAAAACGGGGACGGGTTCGGACGATACCCACGGGGACGGGTTTATTTGCCATCTCTACTCATTACATCTTTCACTTTCCTTTTAAACTCACAAACCAACCTTATTTCTATCATTATGAACTTTGATATCTCGGTTATGTTGACATCCCAAAGTTCATCAATCATTTGTCATCACATGAAAATTTATTAAAAAGAAAATAAAAGAAAAGAAAATAATATAAAGCATGAGGGACCACACCAAACTTATGATAAAATTTATTTACACGAGACATAAGCAAACTATACATAGTATGAAAAAAAATCTAAATAAAGACATGGAAGCAAAACATTAAATCACTTATGTTGTTCTCTATAAATGAAAGCCAAATTAGCTAATTTATCAGCACAATAATTTCTTACACGAAAAATATGAGAAATCTTGAAATGCATATGCGTACAGAAATGCAAGTACCAATGTCATCTCCCTCTAAAATTCTAAGGAACTACTCATTGATTCAAAGATTTATGAGAGACTTTTCAACCAAAGCCTTTAAAGGCCCTTTTCCCGAAACATGCTCCAAAACATAAATGATCCTCGTAAACTTAAAATAAATACAAAAGTCTATACTCCTAAAAAAGCTTAAAAACTCCCCACATATTCATCTCGATTTCCGCTAAAATTACCAACACATGAAGTCAAATCAGGACAATATCTACCTATATTATCGATATTCACTTTAAGTCAATTAAAAACTTATAATATTATGTTTGTATTTCAATGTGTTCATCTACCATAGATATTATTGTTTTTTGATTGAATAGATAATAATATAAAATGTTAAATAAAATCAGTAAAAATTATTTACTATATATATATATATATATATATATATTAATAGTTGCATTAGATTACATTTTTAACATGATGTACTAAATAAAACACTCCTTTTCCAGTTTCATTAAAACATTGATTGTCAAAAACTAAATAACATACACAGCATATAGTAGTTGAAAGTCAGATCGCACTATCCGAGGTAATTTTTCAAACTTTGATGGTTCACAAGAGACCGATCTTTTCTTCCAGGTCAAAACATGTATATATAACTTTTCTGAATTTATGCTTCATCGTTTTCATGTTAGTGCCATTTTTATCAACCATAATTAATATAATTGTCTTTATAATGCACGCATAAGAATTCAGATTAGGGATTTTTTTTTATTCACATGGAATTAATATACTAACATCAGTTTACTAGAACTTATTATTACTTAATCTTAATCGGCTTATAAAATATTAGAAATGTCTGGTTAACAATTAATTTTAATAATCAAAAGTTGTTATAATAATCAATTTACATATGTATTTATAAATACAAAATTATTTGTTGTTAAAATAGTTATTATTATGAATAAAAAATTATAATTAGTCTCTAAATTGATTTCTAAAATTTAACTATCAAGGTTTTAGCTACTAAAGGAAATTGATTGCTAAATATTAGTTACCAAGGTTTTTGTTACCAAATGAATTGGTTTCTAAATTAATTGTTAATTAATTAGCGACCAATTTGGCAACCATTTGTAATATTTTATTCATAATAGTGACTATTTTAGTAACCAATAATTTTTTATTTTGTAAATTGGTATCTAAATTGTTCACTTTAGTGACTAACAAGAATAATATATGTATATTTTCTTACTTAATGAACTTATATGTGAATATAAAAATTAAATAAACTTAATTAGTAATTTGGTCATTATATATTTAAACCTATGATTCATTTTTGTCTCCATATATTTAGATTGGGTATTGTGCGTCAACTTGTACATTCATTGGAACCTGCTAAGTGGCGCAATCTCAACGTTCTTGTCTAATGCTGACAGAGAAACCCTTGTCAACCTCCACGCCATCAGAAACTTGCACACCAACATTAACTCCAACATTGCACAAGTGGGACGTAGGATGGAGATGGATTGATGAAGGCAACATGTCTAGAGAAGAAAAAGGAGAAGAAGAGAAATAAGAAAGAACAAGTATACATAAAAAACTAAGAAAAAAATGACATTGTTGTTAATGTCGTTAGCAAATGGAACCAAATTGACTCTATTTAAAAAATATAGGGACTCAATTGTTAGAAAAGTTATAAGAAAAAAAAAATGAATCATAGACCTAAATATAAAGACCATATTACTAATTAAGCCAAATTAAATGTCACTTTATTAAGGAAGGATGTCACTTTGATGATGACTAAATTCAAACACAAACCTCCTTTCAGTAGGTAATAAAAAATGATTAGTAAACATGGGGAAGTTCAAGTTACACGATGATATAAGTAGACCTATCAGTTTGGTCCAACCCATAGGATTTGGTCATGATTCACATTGGTTAGGGTAAAAAAAGTCAATAGGGTCAACAGGCCTATATAAGAAAAAACTCACAAGGTCAAAATAGCAAGAAAAATCCCATGGACCTAGGCCAATCCATAGGTCGGCCTGTGCAAGTTGGTCTCAAGTTCGAGTAGATAGGATTGAGTTGAGCCCCAGTTAAGTAGGTCGTTCAGGTTAGGTCCATATCATTTATGTATAAGTTAAGCCACGATTAATAGAGTTCACATCGTGTTGAGTTGAATCAAACTTACGTTAGACATAGTCGAGTGTGTCCATGTGTGGTCGAGTTGAGTGGGACCAATATAAGGTCAAGTCGAGTTGGCCGCACGTTCGGTTGAGAAAAGTTGAACACACCTCAAACTATGTTGAGTAGGGTCTACTTTAGTCCAATCAAATCAAGTCAAGTCAAATTGGACAATTTTCAAGCTTAGTCAAGTTAGGTCCACACTAAACCAAGTAGAGTTGGGCCCACATAGGGCTCAAGTGAAATCAACTCAAGTAAAGTCCACCTTTAACTTTGTTGAGTCAGGCTTGTCTCTAACCGAGTCAATTCAAGCACACCTCGAGCTCAATTGAGTGGAATGAGTCAATTTGAGCCCACCTTTGGCTTAGTTAAGTTGGGCCATTCTTGGTTCAATTAAATTAGACACACCTCAAGTCGAGTCAAGTTAGGCCCACCTTAGGTTGAGGCAAGTTAGGTCCACATCAGACCGAGTCGAGTTAAATCAAGTCTGACCCATGTGTAGCTGAGTCGTGATAGACCCACATTAGGTTTTGTAAAGTCAAACCCACTTTTGGCTAAGTAAAGACAAGCCCATCTCTTGTTGAGTTAAGCTAGACCACCTTAGGTTGAGTTAGTTTGGGCTCAACCTAGATCGAGAAAGGTTGAGCACACCTTAAGTTGAGTCAAATTGGGCCTATCTTAGGTTGAGCCGGGATGACCCCACTTATGGCCAAGTTGAGTTGAACCCAACTCAGGTTAAGTCAGGTTGGGCCTAACTCAGGCTCAATTGAGTCGATTCCACCTTGCACTAAGTCAACACAGGTCCATCTCATGCTTAGTTAAGTTAGGCACACCTTGGACCCTCCTATGATCAATTCATGGTAGGCCCACCTATGGTCAAGTCAATCAGACCCACCTAGAGTTGAGTCAACTTAACTTCACACCAAGTCGAGTCAAGTCCACCTCATGCTTAGGAAATTAGGCCCACCTATTACCGAGTCATGTTGAACCCACCTTAGACTAAGTTGAGTCACATAAGTTGATTTTGTGTCGAGTCTACTTGAGCACACATAAAATCAAGTCAATTTGGTCCACCTTCAGCCAAGTTAAGTTGGACCCACCTTTGGTTCAGTCTAGTTGAATCGACCTTTGGCTCAGTCGAGTAGTACCACATCGAGTCAAGTTAAGTAAGGTCGACATTAAGTCAATTTGAGTTAGACTCACACTGGATCGATGTCGAGCCAAGTTCAGATCATGGCATGCCAATTTAAGCTGAGATAGGGTTGACCAAGTTTGGACCCATGTCAAACAATGTTGGGTTTGGATGAATCCAAGTTAGGTTAGTTTGGCCTAGTCAGACATGTTGGGTTGGATCCTAACTTTCATGTTAAGTTGTAAACAGTAAAAATTAAGTAAGAATCAATTTATAATTAATGTGAAATATTTGGGGATCAATTTTCAATTTTAAAGTTTTTCTACTTGTATCATTATGAAAATATTTAAGATTTAATTAAGGTCATATAGTGAGATCAAATCCACTTGAGCCTTGACTTTAACCCACTTTAAGAGGGAGCTTTGGAGTTTGAGGCTTTTTTAGCCCATTCATTTGGTGGGCTAATAAAAAGTAGGCTTATTTTGGAATGGGTTGGTGTTGGTCCATGGGCAATGGGCAATGGGCAATAGGTTAAATTGATACCTTTATATGTAAATGACGATCATCAACTCTAATTATAATCTAGTTATCTCTCATACTTCGTGAATTATATTTAAAATAAAATTAGCTCATTCTTCTGGTTCTTCCTCTTAAAGCAATTGTGTCTTGTACAATGGTTTACAAATTCCCATTGTATATACTGAATAAAGCTACATTTCATGCGTCACAAAATGAAGTGTTGTATAACAAGACCATAAAACATGAGGAAACTCATCTATCCTTAATATTTTTCCAAACCTTTCAGAATATTTATTTTCTACATCATATAGTCATTTGTTTAGGGTGTTCTACTAAAGTGATCACTAGCCTAATTCCCAAGATCATATAAATTTGACTTATTTGATCATCTACAAATTATGTATCATTATTAACTATCAAAGTTAAAAGAAGGCCAAAATAACACAAAATAGACTTTTAGATAAATTGTTTTGACTTCTCTATTGAAAGTAATTGCTATTGGTTCAACCTCAATCCATTTTGAATAGTATTCCATTGTCAGAACAAAAACTTTAGTTGTCTCATCACTTTAGAGAAGGGAATGATGATATGAATTCTCCATTTGTTGAATAACCATGGAACAATGGTAAAGTGAAGTTGACCAATGGATGAAGTATAAAATTGTGATGTTGACATTTATCACACGTTTTGACAAATTGCACTTAGTCTTCCTAAAATTGGACAAAGAGTAACTAACATGAAAAACCTTGCTACCAACCAATCACTAATGTGATTACTACAAATTCTTTGTAGAGTTCTCCTACGAATAACTAAGACCGAATGCTTAGAAAGCATAACAATTGAGATCAAAGTACCTGTTTTCATAATTCGCCCAAAAAGTTGTGAATTATGTTGCATTATTTTGTAGTACCTCCTTAAAGCTAGTTGGTTTTAGTCTTTTGGTAAAGCATTAAATATGTGAATTAATCTATGTCACATTTTTGCCCTTCTCTAAATTAACAAATTTCAGAATGAGCTAATGTGAAATCTTTTAATGAAAGTGTCTACAAACACCCCTTCATTATGTTGTGGGATTTTTAAAGTGAAGTTGCAAAACTGTTCCAAGTACTCCTTTAGTAGCTCTTTACTGCATTATCTTATCTAAAAAAATTTTCAAGGTTCAAGTTTAAAGAACAAACATTTTGGAGAAATATTTAAAAGAAGAAATGAAGCAATTGAGTATGCTACTGAACTAAATTAAAGAAATTGTAATAAGTGTTCTCACAAACTTTTTTTATATGGCACTATTTGAGCTGTCATTGATTAAAGTTTGAACATAAAATGTCTTCAAATGACAACTTAGATATTTGAATCATTTAAGAAATAAAATTTTGGCATCATGTAGTTAGTTACAATAAGTTTGTTCATAAATTTTGTCAAGAAAAGTTGAAAATCTCATTATTTTATTAGGAATTGAACCATTATTTTTTTGTTTGATTTGTTTCTAGCTTATTGCACTTCATCAACCTTTCATAAAACCTTTTCAAATTATTGTTACAAATCATTTATGATTCCATGGTTTGCTACACCATAGAACAACTTCCATAATTATCATAGTATAGATTGTATTTCCAAATTGTCTCCTCTTCTTGTGTATCGCATAGCGAATGTCAAAATGTTTTAAACAAAATCTCTATATGGGCTCTTCAAACTTTCACAAAGCATTAAAAAATTCATTGTTTTTTGGGTGGGCATGCCAAATTGATCTACTTTTGCTATGATCCAATTCATTTAAAATTCCTTTTATTCAAAATTCAATTCAATTTATTAAATCTAGATATTAATCTAATATATACTTTATATTTTTTCTAGATTTGATAACTATTCTTTTAATATCCATTTTCAAATAATGGAAAATCTAAATTTTCGATCTAAATTTTCAGTTGGGTTGGGCTAAATATAAAGATGGCCCGACTCGGGTCGAAGATCCAAATGGGCTAACCCAAACTCAAGGTACAGAAAAGTTGGCCCAAGCTAATGATCGAGATGGATCGATACGGGCCAAAGGTCGTGATAGGTCAACTTAGGCTAAAGGTTGAGATGAGTCGACCCAATCCTATGGTCGAAAGGGGTTGGCCAAGGTCGTAGGTCAAGACAAGCAGATCGGATTTGAACATTGAGACAATTCAACTCAGACCGAAGACGGGTCAACCCGGTTTAGGCCTAACATCAAGACAAGTTAACCCAAGGTAAAGTTCAAAATGGGTCGACCCAGGACAATTAAGACAAGCTAGATCGGGCCAAACTTGAAAACGAGCAAGTTTGGGTTAAAGGTCGAGATAGGTCGACTTGTTAGGTTTTTAAGGAGGGAGTATCACTGGAGAGATACAATACCAATGAGACCTAAGTCCAACCACATAAGGCATTGACACCACTCTCAACCCAAAACCTTAAGGCAATGAGTTTATGGATCTTTATCTTTATATAGTGCTCTACTTTCTCATTTCTAGCCAATGTGGAACTTAGAGTCACACTTGGATTCCTAACAATCTCCCCCTCAAGGGTGAGTCCCTTCAACCACATTGGTACACTCTCCCTTTAGCGGAAGCATTCCCAACCACGAGTACTCTTTTTCTGCCCATTTCTATATCGTTGTTCTTCTTAACGGGGCACGCTTACCTGAAACCCTTGCCAAGAAGACTTTCAATATTAGGACCATATTGCACTCGTCTGAGCTGGTTTTAACCATCGACTCTGATACCACTTGTTAGGTTTTTAAGGAGGGGTATCACTGGGGAGATACAACACCAATGAGACTTGAGCCCAACCACATAAGACATTGACACCACTTTTAACCTAAAACCTTAAGGCAATGAATTTATGGGTCTTTATCTTTATATAGTGCTCTACTTTCTCATTTCTAGCCAATGTGGGACTTAGATTCACACTTGGATTCCTAACACGACCTTGACCAAAGGTCAAGACAGGTCAATCCAGATTGAAGGTTGAAATGGGTCGACCCAAGCAAAAGGTCGAGACGGGCACACCCTAACCGAAGTTCGAGACAAGCTTAAGGTCAAGGAAGGCAACTTAGGTCGAAGATTTAGATGAGCTTGCCCATCTGAACATTGATATGGTTCAGGTTGTGTTAAAGGTCGAAATAGGTCAGACCAAGCTGAAGGATGAGACAGGCCGCCTGAGACGGATGTCAAGATGGACTGATCCAGGCCAAAGATCGAGATGGGTCGGTTTGGGCTAAAGGTCAAGATGGGTTGGCCCTAGCCAAACGTAGAGACAAGTTAGGTCAAATGTCAAGATGGACTGACCTAGGTCGAAATTAGAAATACACCAACTAGGGCCGAAGGTCAAGATTGGTCGACTTAGGCGGAAGATCAAGACGAGTCAGGCCTGGCGAAAATTGAAACAGGCGTTGCCGACTTGAAGGTAGAGATGGGTCAAGTTAGGCCAGACCGAAGGTTTAAACGAGGTAAAGGTCCAGATAGATGGCTTGGGATGTAGGTCAAGAAGCGCTAGCCCAACAGAATGTCAAAACGGTCCAAGTCATGCCAAAGGTCGAGATGGACTAGACCAGGACGAAGGTTGAGACAAGTCAAGTAGAAGGTTAAGACGGGCCAGCATGATCTGAAGGTTGAGACAGGTCGAAATGGGCTAGCACGATCTAAAAGTTGAGACAATTCGATACGGGTCGAAGGTTGAAAAAGTAGGCTTAGGCTGATTGTCGAGATGGACTGGTCCCAATCGAAGGTTGAAACAGGCCAACACTAGGCAAAGGACGAGAATGGCCAGCAAGGCTAAAGGTTGGCCTAGTCAGTTGTGACCAAAATTGTGTTGAGTCAGTCTTGTTTTGAAATTGGTCGACTTTTTTCCAACTCAACTTTGATCCAAATTTGGTTGAATTCAGTCAAGTCGCCCCGAACCAAAATTTGATCAAATTCGGCTAAGTCAGCCCTGTCAAAAAATTGGCATAATTTAGCCGGGTCGTTCTCGACCAAAATTTGGTCGAATTTGGGCTAGTTAGCCTTGCCCAAAATTTGGTCAAATTCGAGCTAGACGTTCTTGGCTGAAATTTGGCCAAATTCGTTTGATTTGGCCCTAGTCGAAATTCAGTTGTGAAGTTCCTAATTAAAAGTCTCACAACTTTGGTCGAGTTTGTTGTGGTTAAAATTAAGTCGGGTCGACTCTAGTTGAAATTCAAGATAATCCAACTTAGGCGCATTGTCGAGACAAGTCTGCCAACTATGAAATATAGACTGATTGGCCTAGGTCGAAGGTCGAAACGACCAAACCAAATTTTGGATGAACTTAAACTTTAAGATTTACCACAAAAATTTTGTATGACAAGTTTCTACAAAAAATAAACACAAAGCACATGCAATATTTCATGAAAAAAAAAATGAGAAAACACGAAGTATCTTCTTTGAATGAACAAGATGTGTCTTCATTTAAATATTCATATAACAATGTGTCATCTTCTTCCCAAATCTAAAAAAAATCAAGTAGCATTATTAAATGTTTTGAATGGTCGATAACATAATATTCTAATTGTTTTAGACAATGATGATTTTAGAAAATGGTGATGGAAGAAAATTGATATATGGATGTTACAAAAAATAATAGCAAAAAGGATGAATAAATGAAATGTCATGTGTATAGTAGGTACCTGACCAGGGTAACACGAATCAATCGGGTAAACTCCAGCTCTCGGAGTTCGACTCAATCTATCTAAACGCTTAAACCAGTGAAAAAAGTTATGGTGCCTCCCTAACAAATCCCTACGAAAGCTGGCCTATCAATAAAATGATAGTTCGGGTACGTAGCTATCATGGGTAAGAATGCTTGTACAGATCAGTACAAATTAATCTGGTAATTGTAATTAAAGGGTGATTCGACTGTAATTAGGTTAGTGGTAAGTAAAGCTACTAACAATTTGTATAAATGGGAGATCCAAGTAAGGTAATAGATTACATTCATTTGCTACATTTAATACTTGCGGACTGAGACCCTTTCTGACTTAAGTATCAGAGTACCTTTTATAAGTGTCATTCAAGCATAAACAAGAAAGAAGGAATCAAAGAATTAAATTATCTTAGAGTTATAAATGCTTGACTTGTCAAGCAAAAACATCATGTTTTCTTCCTTTTCACAATTCATAAATAGTCATATCCAGGAAAGATTGGGTTAATATTTTGTTTTACATGTAGCAAGTCATGTTAATAACTATTTCCCAAAAGCTCTTAGGAGGAAGATTCTAAAAAGGTGAGGTCTCAACCCTTGGTTTGTTAACTCATTCTTTTCGCATAATGAATCAAATTCAAGTGTTTTAAAATATTTTTTTACGATCACTTCTAAAAGATTTTTTTATGTTCACTTAGTGTATATTCAATAAGTGTACATCCAAAACATAACATATTGTCCTCAATAGTAATAAAGTCATTTTTTTTATCTTCAAGATTCAAAGCTTCTTGTATGAGAAAAAAAAAATTGTTTTTTGTTTTGTTTTATGGATTTAATGATATTTTCGGGAATGATTGTTCTTACTCTTCAATCATAGATGTTTGGTAAATATTTGATTCCTTAAACTATTTTTTAAATTTATTTTCTTAAAAAATATATATTTGAGAATGGAGAAATAAAGTGAAAGTGAGAAGATATTTTAGAAAATATCTTTTATTCTCATGGGAATATAAGATTCTCACCCTTTTACATATATTAATAGGAAGAGCGAG
>Ga0209389_1006668_pt1 | contig 10067 bp, 3 predicted proteins | sample CowpearedBW_FD_187526 | JGI IMG/M metagenome (GOLD analysis project Ga0209389, IMG submission 187526) | Root nodule microbial communities of legume samples collected from California, USA - Cow pea red BW (SPAdes) (version 2) | ecosystem: Host-associated > Plants > Roots > Nodule | place: USA...
ATATATATATATATATATATATATATATATATATATATATATATATATATATATATGTGTGTGTGTATGTGTGGCATGACTAGATTACTTGAATATACAGTTAGTACACATTCAACTAGTTAAATTCGGATGATCGACATTAATTAATTTTCAATGGTGTTTCTCTTCCTAACCATTTAAGCTGAAAATTATGTTACATGTCTTCACAATCACAACTTGGAATATAAACACAGTCTTGTTAGAAAAAAAAAACCACCAACAATTAAGAATTATAATATTAACATCCAATTCAATACTAATGACAATGTAAAATTACATAAATATAAAAATAAATGCATTTATTAAATGACATTAATTACAGTATTAAATATAAATACTTAACATTAAGATGATTAAATATTGCATTTATTAGACTTAAAAATATTTTTTTGTCCCTATTATCTAATGGTGTTACAATTTATCTTATGTAGCAAACAATAATTTTTAAAATTATAACGTCTTTATAAAATAGATTTATAAAATAGAGAATAAAATTAATATTTTTGAAAAAGAAACTCATAAATATTAAAGTTTTGACCAGAAATTATTTTCATACGTTAAACTTGAGAGATTAAAACATATTTTTCTCTAAAAATCTACAAATATAATATATAATATATGACTTTTCATAATATAAAATATTTGTGATACTATTCTCTATTTATCTAATTTTATAGATTAAAAATATATATTATTAGAAGAAAATTCATTATTACAAATTTTAATGTAGGTAAACCAGATAGATCAATATTTATGCTTTTTGGTATATATATAATATTTTAATGCGCTAAAAATTTCTAATAATAACATACGTTAGAGTATTAATTGGAAAGTTTTAAATATCGAACAGTTTATTTAAAAAATTATTAGTTTTAAATGCTAAAAACATATTATAAATCATAAAGAAAATATTATAAATTGTTTGTGTGAACAAAAATATTACTCGGACGATAATTTAAGAGCTCTTTATAATTTTTTTAGAATATTCTCATTATGGCACTTTTTTATTAATCTAGTTTATTACAACTTATAAATCTGGACAAATTTCATTTCTTTTTAATTTAGAAGAAAAAATAATTAAAATATGTTTTAATTAATTTTAATTAGTAAAAACATATTAATGTTCCTCCACCACTAATTAGGCTATGCATGGATGGAGTTTCACAAAGGGTGGACTTTGCTTTCTACAATCATGTGACTTTTTATTTTGTTATCTTTTTGTGTTACAATCGAGGCAAATTTCATTCATATAAGAAATCAACATTTTGAAAAGGAAATGAGCAGATTTATAATAAAATTGCCATAAAAAATTGACTGAGGCAAAGGAACAAACTACTCTCAATGGAATAAATTAGGTACTCAATTAGGTCATTTTAACTACTAAGGGATTAACTATATGACCCTATTAGATGCCAAACAACACCATAATAGTGATAGATTGTGTTTTTAAGGAAGCTTTTATATTTTGGTTTCATTATATTTTTGGCTGTATATTTAAATGTCAATAAATTATGCTTTCTATTTTAGTCTATATTTATATTCAATCCTCATATATATTTTTCAATTATTAAAATTAAATTCCTTTTCGAAGTTCATACAATACTTTAAAGGGTTAAATAATGTTTTTTGTCTTTTAATTTTCACTGAAAATTGAAATTAGTCTCTTTTTAAAACTTTGACCCAATTTAATCCTCCAGCATTAGTTAAAAATGTGTGAATTTAGCCATTTTAACCAAATATTGTTAAGTTTATTTAACATTTTCAACGTGTTTCATCATAGGAATTGTTTACACCAATTGACATATTTTCGCTTCAATATTAATTAAGAAATTATCTTGAAATGTATTTGAAATGTCAAATAAATTTAACAAAATTTTGTTAAAATAACTAAATTCACATATTTCTAAAGTTGAAAGACTAAATAGGGCTAAAATTAGTTTTGAAAAGAGACTAATTCTGATTTTGACTGAAAATTTAAGGGACTAAAAACATATTTAATCATACTTTAAATCTAAAATCTTAAGACTTAATTTTTTTATATATTTTTTATTTTTTATTTTTATCTAATGTTAAATTTTGAGTTAATACTTCAATATTCCAATAAACTATAGGTAAGGATTAAGAAAAGACATAAATGGTTAAGCCATTTTATAATTAAAAGTGCATGATATGATGGTTTTGCAAAAGGACATTCTATTTTAGTAGTTGTTGAGAAAGAAAACGAAAAGGATTCTTGAGTGCAGGTTTTATTCAGAACCAAATCCTTCATATGGGATGGTATAATCCTAAACACAAGCTACAAGGGGACCCACCTTCCCTTCAGTTTTGTGGCAGCCCTACAAAAGTGGACAATTCATTCTCAGCTCAACAATGATTCGCATAGATTAGGGTTAATACAAGAATTAACAATTCATTTGGCATAACAAATCCATTTGAATATGGAACATGCCAGCTTGTTTCAAAAGCTTCTTTGTTACTAAAGTTAGAAAGAGAGATTCAGATAATGAAATGAAATTGATTGGAGAACAACCATGCAATCATTAACCAACACGAAAGAAAAGTGGCAAATGAAAATGCACAAACTAATCAAATTGGTTGGAGTATAATTAAACTTCATTATCTTATTCAAATTCAATATAAAACGATATGATCGAGAAAGAAAATTCACTAGAATATTGTTAGTTTTGTTGACAAAAATTAATCATCCACAAAGTTGGTTGATAATTTCACATGTAAAACTAAGAGAAAATAATTGGAGCAATCAGTTAACTACTTAGTCAACATCATTTATGAAGTTGGTTGAAAGAAATTTGAGTTGAATTTTTGCACTATGTATCCTTGGAAAAGTTGCAATGAAGATTATAGTTTCATAATCAAGTATTTTATATACAGATATCTTTCAAACTTGCTGAACAATTAATCAAATATTCTAATTAGGGTAGTTAAAAAATAGTAGTTAAGAAAAGGTTCATTCAAGAACATAAAGTGGTTAGTGCTAGATAATAGCATGAGAAGTTTATGGTATAAGTTTTTGAAAAGCTTAGAAAGCAAGATGTAATGGCCAACCTGCTCCCCTAAGGATATCAAGAGTCAGAAAAATAAAATATTAAAAGTTAAAATTCTATTTTGGTTATCTAATTTTCATGAAAAATTCAATTAATTTTTTTTATTTAATTTAATTTAATCTTCTAATTCTTTAAAATAATTTAATTAAATTTTTTTCGTTAGATTGATGCAATTTTTTTTTATAATTTATACATCAAATAATTTTACTTATAAAATAAAATTAATTTGAATCTTTAGATTTGTTAAGTGAAATGAGTTGATATATTAATTTTAGCAAAAAATTAATATCAATCTAATGAAAATAACTAAATTAAATCATTTTATAAGATTAAAGGATTAAAATTATTAAGAATAAAGTGTGAGTCTAAGCCCCACATTGACTAGAAATGAAAAAAGTAGAGCACTGTATAAGAATAAAAACTATAAACCCATTAACTTAAGATTTTAGGTTGAAAATTGTGTCAATTTCTTATGTGATTGGACTCAGATCTCATTCGTGTTATATCTTCCTAGTGAAACCCCTTCTATAAAACCTAACAAAAATAAATCAGATAAAACTGGAAATTTAATTAATTTTTTTATAAGAATTAGAGAATTAAAAAACACTATTTTAACTAAAATAAAATATAAAATTGGTATGGTTCGAGAAAAACGAGGTTGTGAAAGAAAAGGGGTAACATGGTTGCAACAAATATATGAAATGAAACCTAAAATTGGGGCATTATAGATTTAGGTTGAGAACCACTCTAAGATTGTCATTTTGTAGAGGCCCCATAACAACTAAGATGGGATAAATTACAAATTAATAGCGTTGAAAATTATTCAAAAAATAGTCTTAAAAGACGTACCGTGCCTGAATATATTGTTAAGATATGGTTGGATTATTACATTAGAGGGAAAAAGAGGTTATGATTACTCATACAATCACGGGTGGTAACTGTATTTACAAATTTTAGTGCCCACTGAAGAGTTTTATTCCTGGTTTTGTGCAGATAGGAATATATATAAGAAACCTAGATGATACAGGGAGTGTGATTCTTAAGAGAGTAAAAACATAAGATTAGAGTAAACATTTTTTATTTTCAAAATCCTTATCATTCTATAAATTTGTTCAAAATAACTTAAATACGAGTCTAAGTTTTATATCGATAAAAGTAATAAAATAATGTCGATCTCTTATGTGATTATATTCGAGTCACATATTAATATTCTATTTTAATAAAATCTCCATCATAATTATGGTAGAGGAGCAAATATAGGGTAAAGAATTTGGTGGAAAGATGCAGAAGGAGCAATACTTTGGATGAAAAGGGTGTAAAGGGAAAGTGTGGGGTGTAGGTCTTGGAATAGAAGAGTAGTATTTTTTAGGGTAATATGGTGGACAAAGTATCTGGTGAGAGACAAGAAGATACCAATGGGATAAATTATAGGTAGAGGATGCTGCAGCAGCATGAGTATTAAGCATACACAAGGATTTTTTTATACATTTACCAACATTATCTAAATGTTTATTGATGGGAACATTTTGTATCTAGTGTAGGTGGGGCAAGTACATATACCTAAAAGCTAAGTCAGTAAACTATATGTGTTATATATATACATTAATTTTGTTTACTGACAAAAAAAAAAAAACTATGAATTGTGATATTTGTATATGATGGTGAAAGACGTAAAGAATAATAGTTATCATGAAATATTAAATTCATCTCGAGTTATGTTTTATGGAGGTAAGTGAGGATTTTTTCCCAACACAGTCACTTTTTTTACCAATATAGCATAATGTGAGTTTCATTTACATTATTCGATTTTTAATATGTTTGTACATAATTCGATTTTTGGGAAACCCAATTCTGAACATATTTGTGGTGTTTTTGTTAAAAAAACATGCTAACGCAAAATCATATTTAGAATTCAGTTTTCCAAAACTTGAACTATGAATTAACACAATAAAAGCGTGTTATTTGAGTAAACAAAAGTTACAATATGCTATTTTGGTAAAAAAAAGATGGAAAGTGTGCTATCTATGTAAAAAATTCAATAATTTTGACAAGGGACTTATTTAGTCTCTCATGAGACGAAGAGGATAAAGTTTCAATTAAGATGACAAAATTTGGAAGAAAATTAACAACTTAGAGGGAAGAAGGAAATAAAAACGTTTCTTAAAAATATTTTCATGTAATGTTTTTTAGTTTTTGAAGAATAATATCAACACCTCTTTTGAAGATGAAAATATCATAAGAGTAATACATTTTCTAACCCTAATAACATGTACATAAAACATACATCATCACACTAGAAGAGATATAAAATAAAATGTTAGTATGTTTTTAGTCTCTTTACTTTAAGTAAATATTAGAATTAATCTCTTTTCAAAACTTTGAACTAATTTAGTATCTTATCTTTAGAAATATGTGAGTTTAGTCCTTTTAACCATATTTGGTTAAATTTATTTAACATTTCAAATGCGTTTTATGATAATATTAGAGTTATTTACATTATTTAACACATTTCCGAGTCAACGTTAGTTGAAAAAACATATTTGAAATGTTAAATAAACTTAACAAAATTTTGTTAAAAGAAATAAATTCACACATTTCTAAATATGAATGATTAAATTAATCCAAGTTTTGAAGAAAGATTAATTTAATTTTCAGTAAAAGTTAAGGAATAAAAAATATATTTAATCCTAAATTTATCAAATAGAAATAAGAAAGTATATACAATATGATTTTCAAGAGAGAAAGAGGACATTCAATTCATGTGGAAGCAAACCATAGGTATAACATCATCCCAATGATGATATAGGATATAATAAGATATGAACTATATCATTTTTGTGGAATTGTATGTGAACATATAGACTAACGTACGATGCCATATGAACTAAAAAGAATAAAAAAAAATAAAAAGATACTTACATTATCGCTCCTTAAGATTTTAATAATTTGACTAAATCAATTTTTGATTTTACTATGGAAAGAAGAATGATAGACAAAAGTTAATCCGGATTTTTCCTTAAATAAACCAAGTACAACGAAATGTTCATAATTAAATAAAACAAACTATCAAAACCCAAAGTTAGTGACTCAAATTGAACCCGGATGTCAAAATGAACGGTTAAAAAAGGGTTACATCTTGTATAAAAAGAAGATTGAGCAGATTTGCCTAGTTAACATACACTCTATGACCTAATGTTTGGTAAGGTCAGAAACCATTTTCTTTAATTTTAGTAAATGTAGATGATCCAAGCGAGGAGTTTAGGAGACGACAATGCAATATATGAAGAAAATTTGGATCCAAGATAAATTGTAGATTATATCCTTCTTCAATCAATTGACTCATAGTATTCTTAAAAAGAATTGATATCCAACATTACAAAGCAATTTAATTACGTAGTTAATTGACTGAAAAAATGAGATTAAATGGGTAAGTAGAAACATAAAGAACGAAATTTAGTTGTGAAGTGGTTGCAAGTGAGACTTAACCAATTCCTTGTAAAACAACTTCGGAGGAAAAAAAATAAAATAAAACAAATAGGTATTATCATACATATAACCAAAAGCACCAAAATCAAGTATCCGCGAACTTGAACTTTTCATGATTTGAGAAACGCAAGCTATTGACAAATCAGATTGGAATAGGAATAGAAAGGTGTGTTTGATAGCTAGATTTTAATCTTAAATATTTCTAATACTATGCATGAGAAAACTTTGGTTCAACCTTTTCAAATTTGAAAACAGTGGTTATCTTTTTAGAGAAGCCAAGTAAAGAAAAATAGTACTCTAAAATATCACTCATTTCTTGCAATAAAAACATTAAGGAAAATACAAGTACTTCACCCTCTTCTATTGCTAAGACCTCCCCTATCACATGTAGCAGCCATGTCAGAAGTCAATAAAATCACAGAGATTCGTATTAGTAAGGGTAGGAACATGAATTGATTGTATTTTGTTTAAGAGATACTAATTTACGGACAACATCACAGAAGTGTTGAATATCATATGCAAGAACTTCTCTAAGCCTTTTTCTAAAAAGAGTTGCAAGTTTTGAATGCTTTAAGATTGTCTAGTATATTGCGTTCCACAAATCAAAACAGTTGAAAATTCATCTTTTGTTTTACCCCACTGTTTACCTTTGTCTAATGGAAATTTTCTATCATCTTCTTCTAAGTAATCATGAAAACCTTGGTCAATAAACTAAACTCAACAAACTGGTGACTGGTATGATTGGTTGTTGCTTAACATGATGCCCGACATCCAGTGTTTACCAAAACAACCACAATCGACCTTGAGTAGGCCAATGCTTGTGTGAATGATCAAGACACAATGGTGATGACCAAAAAAGAAGATATACATGGAAAAATTGACCATCTCTAATTTGATATCAAGCTACTCTAGTACGAGAATTATAAGTTAATGTCAAAGGAAAGGCCTTGTCTAGATAGCATATAAATACAATAGAAGACAATCTTTTATCATATACAACTTATTCTAACAACCTGATAATTAGCAATACAAATAACAAGTAGAAGAAATAAAGTTTAAAATAACCTAGATTGAAGCTTAGAGAAAATATAATGCATTACTTTCCTAAAATTGGTCAACCATTAGATCAATCTTATACAAAAGATCCACCAAGTGATAAAGCACCAACTGTTCAAAAAGTATTTCAAAATTACAGAATATTTATATACGAGCAAACTGTAATTTTCTGATCTGCTCAAGATATTTAGAGGAAAAAAGGACGAAAATGCTGCCTTCAAAATACCACAAGATGAAGCAAAGAAACATAAGGAACCTAATACAGAAACATAACTTATTATCGAACAACAGCTTTCAACAGATAATAAAATTTAATCAAATAGCATTCCCAAAACACAGGGATTCTGATAATGTGGAGTTTTTATCTTGAATAAAATATACTTTTTAAGTTAAATTTTTAAATTATAAAATATAAAAAAAAAATTCAAGCAGGCTATATGCTGTTAAATTTTAAATTATAAAATATAAATAAAACTTTCCAGCAAGCTATATGCTATAAACGTGAACTACGATTTGTATAAGAACAATGCTCATGTGTATTTTACACAATGCATGAACAGTCAAAGCGCACCCAAGTAACGGAATAATTACTAAGTCGATCCTAAAAGTTCAGATAGTGCAGCAATACAAATTAAGAAACAAGGAATAAATAAATCTTAGAAATTAATACCGGAGTTCATATTATTATAAATTTCAATGAATAATAAATGTCTTTAAGAAAATGTTTTAAAAGGGATGCTGCATTTCTCTTGATGATACTGTCCTTTCACAGAGCTTAAAATCTTAAGCTCAAGCTACCGTCCAACCAAAAAGGGTTACTCATGTATTTCACGTTCTCTTCTAACATCATTTCCAAAAAGCTCAGTACCTTTCTAGTACACTAGTGTTTCAATGCACTCATTGACGGAAGCTGTTCTTTACGGATAAGAAATACATGTTATGTTACATGCCTAGGTCATGACAGAAAAGCACAAAGCAAAAGAAATGGACTTACAAAAACAATATGTTGATTTTTTCCTTGTCTCATAACATTGTGCAAGCTTAAAACAGAAGAACCGAGCCTCAATATTAGTCTAAATAAGTAATGAGCCTGAGTTTTGGAATTTATATCAGTCATGCTTCCAATGAAAATAATTGATGTGCATGCAAAGTAAGAAAAAATAAAAATCATAGATTCCCTAAAAACCAACTATTTTCTTATAGTAAATTAATAAGATATCTGCTTTAGTTGAGCTGAGTTATAGAGTTTATACCAGACAGTTGTATTGAACTTGAGTAATGTGCTTGCAAAGAAACAAACATTCTACACAGATGCCTGATAAAACATGACAAATATGAATGTAAGGACTCCTGAAATTACAGAATTTATATTGCTGTACAGAGCATTCTAATGCTATTTATTTTCTGCTAGTTAGACATCTTTTTGTATATATGCCTAACAACCCAATTGGCATAACACCTATATGCATGACGTATTTACTACCAGCTTGTTATCCTTGACAATAAACAGGAAAGCAAATACCTGAATTACATTAAAGATAACTGCCAAAGCTCAAGATGAAACACTACTAAAAAATAGGGTGATTAGAATAGACATTAGACTACAGGAATCACTATTAATGTATCCAGAAACAATGACTCTTATTTTTAAGAACTGTTCTGTTAGACGGGAACCCAGAATACACAGATTAAAGTTTAGGCAACATTCCCTCCTGGACAAGCTTAGTAATACCAAATTTACAAACATGAATTAGTAGACCTAATTATTTAACACCACCCACAAGTGATAATCTATGAAGGTAATGAAAAGGTTATATAGTTTGATTGTGCATTAAAACCAAATACAACAGTCATTACAAAGTACAAAAGAGACCAGATGTAGATTAGAATGCAGATCAGTGGCTACCCATGATGACTTAATTCCTTAAGCAATATCTAATCATAACTCAATTTACAACAATTAAGAGGATTGCAGTTCAATTAGATTATACTCTACCTTTTTTTTGTGCCTTAAGCTTGAAAGGGACATTAACTGAAATACGTTGTACACACAACATCCATTGCAAACATCACCTCTTAAGTATGGGAAAAAAACAGATAACTTTTGCAATTAACAAATATGTAAAATGTTAAATAGTTATATAGAAACAAATCATTATAAGCTACTTTGACTCAAGTGAAACTAAACACTTTCAATAATGAAAGAGCCCTATTTAAAAAATAATCTCAGTTCTTCGTTGAATAATCAATTTAATCAAGTCTAGCCACAGCCACAGGAATTGACTTGAGATACAAACAAAGCCCTCAGTATAGTGGTGAAAGAGAGATAATTTTAACAAGCTTGTAGAGGGAACTCTTCCTCAGAGCTAGAGGAGCTAGAAGATAACTATAGTAAATGAACAACTCCAGTTGTGTCTAGAG
>Ga0209389_1006669_pt1 | contig 10066 bp, 6 predicted proteins | sample CowpearedBW_FD_187526 | JGI IMG/M metagenome (GOLD analysis project Ga0209389, IMG submission 187526) | Root nodule microbial communities of legume samples collected from California, USA - Cow pea red BW (SPAdes) (version 2) | ecosystem: Host-associated > Plants > Roots > Nodule | place: USA...
TATTTTTCTCATAAATAAATATATATATATATATATATATATATATATATATATATATATATATATATAAAATCTATGTAATTTCATCGTAATTTTTAGTGGTTTTTTAGATTTGGATTATATAGGATGCAAATTGAATAGAAAAAGCACAATTGGTACTTGCCATTTGTTTGGCTCAAGTTTAATCTTATGGAATAGTAAAAGACAAGCATGTGTAGCACTCTCCCCTACTAAAGGTGAGTATATTGTTGTTGGACATGACTATGCACAAATCATATGGTTGAAGCATCAACTTTTGGACTATGGTGTAAGACTAAGCAAGGTACCTTTGTATTGTGATAATACTAGTGCCATCAACTTAACCAAGAATCCAATACAACATTCTAAAAACAAACATATAGAGATTAGACATCATTTCATTCGTGATCATGTTCAAAAGGGAGATTGTGAAATTCAATTTGTTAAAATTGAACATCAATTGGTTGATTTGTTTACCAAACCATTGGTTAGAGATAGGTTTAACAAGCTAAGAAATGAACTAGGTATATTAGACATCAAGAATATGGTATGATGTGTTTTTAGCATGTTAATCTTATGTATTCATGCATTGGTTTCATAAAAATCAGTTGCAATATGTAAAAATTGAAAACTGTCATATTTAACCTGTTGATTTTTAATTTCAACGTGTTGATTTCACTTAAATCTGCCTATGTTTGCACAATTCATGATCTGTCAATCTCTTTATTATGTTTACTGGACAACTTGATTCCACACATGAAAATTTTCAAATATGTTTACATAGTCGTAAAATCAATAAGCTCAATTGAATTTAACTTCTTATAATTGATTTAACATATAAAAATATATTCTTACATACTTCAAATGACATTAATAGATTACTAGGCAGAATCCACCATCATGCATCTTGTGATCACATTTTAAGAATGTCACCTCTTTAGGTTAGATGTCAATATAAGTAACCAAGCTCCTTAGGAGCTATCTGAACATAAAAAATTGTATTTGAAAAATAAATGAATAACAAAGAATTAAAAAAAATGAAAAGAATAAGAGGAGATGGAATTTTGTTTTTAACAAATGTCTCGTCATGCTAAATATTAGGATCATAATTATTTTTACCTTTCATCATATAAGGCCCACTTCAATTCTGACCCTAATGTTTAAGGGCCTGTCCTAATCTGTTGGACCTAAGGCTAACCCATAAGGTGCCTAAAACCCCAAAATCAGCCATAACCCCCTCATTCTTCTATTTTTTAGAAAACTGCTCCCCTCCTCCCTCTTAGAACTACAACAACAAGCTCTACTAGGGTTTGACTTCTATTCCTTGTCAAGCTAGCTCAACTCCTTTTCTATTTCACCTAAGTTGGTCATCGACTCATGCTTTCTATTCTTTCACTTGTTTTTCGTGGTTCCAACTAGAGTTCCTCTGAGTAACCTAGTCCTTGTTCTAGTGTTACTATTTTCAGCTCGCTAAACTGTTCTCGGAGTTGTGGTGGTCCTCTATAGGGTGCTTGTGTTGTTAGTTATCATCTATCCAGTTAAGGGAAGCTAGGGTTTCATGTTTTTAATTTATTTTGCTGGCTTTTGGTTCTGTTTCGTGCTTTTAGGTAGTTGCATGGTGCTTGCGATGATATGAAAATATATTGTGCTTTGTTCTGGGTGAATCTCTGTGTTGGCTTGCGTGAATAGTGGAGGAAGTCTGGTAGTTTCGTCTAGGCGAGCGAATCTCGCCTAAGCGAGAGTATCAGAAGTGCTCCTAGGCTTTTGCACGAGTTGTTGCTCAGACGACGAGCTCCAGTTTTGAGCGGGAAGTCATCTCGCTCAAGTGAGGAGGTCTCGCCTAAGCGAGAAAATGTGAAAGCCCCACTGTTCCATTGCTCGAGCTCTCGCCTAGGCGAAAAGAGCTCGTCTGAGCGAGAACTGGGCAGGGACGTGCTCAAGTGTTGTTTTCTTCTCTATTTTTGGTGATGGTCACATGATTGATTGGATTACTCTATTTAAAGCATGAATTTTGTGAATATGCATGTATTAAATGGTTTATGGGCTGGAAATGATGAACTTGGTATGAGTATGCTTAAGAAACATGATTGGGTGGTTAGTTGTATATGGGCATGAGATTGATATGCATGATGAACCTATGGTTGGTTGGTGAAACATGACTATGGTATTGAGTTGGACGTAATTCCATGAACCTCTTGGTGAGATCTCATGGTGGTGCCTTGTGTGATGGACGTAATTCCATGAACCTCTTGGTGAGAGTTCATGGTGGTGCCTTATGTAATGGACGTAATTCCACGATCCTCTTAGTAAGGTTTCGTGGTGGTGCCTCAACGTATATAATTAGGTAAGGATTCAAGTAAGAATTGCATCCTAAAACTCTAAAGAGTTAGTTAGTCTCACGTAGAGCATACTGACTCTGGTGAGAGTAGCAGGAGGTCCTAGTATTTGGTAGGATAATGACCTTAGATGTTTGAAGGCTAACCTTGTGCATGGTAAGGTGAAACCCATTGACAATGGCTCTATAGAGTACTAGAGGCCACTACAAATGCAAATATCCAGTGAATCCGACCGATTATATGTATCCGGATAATTGATATATTTATTTTTATTTAAATAAGCCATATAATGTATTTGGATACAAAATTCTGCAACTTTAAGGAGATTAAAACGTATTGAATTTAATATCCTTTTTTCAACAAATTCTTTCTGCATGTCCTAATGTTCAGGGCTTGAAAGTGGAGAATGTATTTGATTTATTTGGTGGTCACTTGAGGCTATGATCCGGTTTAAACATTGCATAACTTGCTTAGAGCTGATATTGAGAAACATGTAATCCCTTGGAAGTGGTTGACATGTTTAGTTTCTGGTGATAAAGATTAAGGTACTGTTTCCTTTCCCATCCAGTTTTATGAAAAAATGGGGTTTGATTCTTTTAAAAGTTTGTTTTTTTCCCAAGAAAATAATTTAAGACTGATACATGATTATATGATGAAAAACTAGCTAAAAACTAAATGTGCAATAACTGAAGACTAAACACATTGATCACTATGAAACAAGTGGAAGAGATTTATTTACAGAATCTGACTAATTGATAGGATGGTTGAAGCTTAGGAATTGAGAGAGTAACGAGGTTCAGTTTCTCAATGGCAGGGGAATGAAGGTCAATGGGTGAGTTACTTCTTTGAAGAAGCTGAAGCATTACTAGTTGGGAGCCTATAAAACGCATTTTATTTACCATTGTAGAGTATCACCCTTTGCACTCTATGTGTTTGACACAATGACTGATAGAATAAGCAGTTTACCAGATGAGGTGCTATGTTACATTCTCTCTTTTCTTCCCACCAAACTATCAGTCTCAACAAGCATTCTCTCCAAAAGGTGGAGACCTCTCTGGCGCTCTGTTCCTGCTTTCGACTTTTTCATTGGACAGCCAGAGTCAGACTCTTTTATTTCCATATGCACATTCATCCTCGCCAGGAATTTAGAACAACCCATCAAAAGATTCTGTTTCTGCATTGATGCTTCTGAAGAAAAGCTGTTTACTGATGATCAAATAAACTCATTTGTTAGAGCTGCTGTGTCCGCAGGCAGAGTTCAATATCTTCATCTAAATCTCTCTAATACTTTAATTCATTTGTCATCTGACCTACTTTGCTGCAAAACTCTTACAGCTCTCAAATTGGATTTTGTGGCATTAAAAACCCCCTTTCCTTTGGGTGATTTAACTCTACTTAAAGTCCTACACCTTTTTTCTGTTACGATTTTAGATGGTAATTCCCTTCCACAACTTCTTTCTGCATGTCCTAATGTTGAGGACTTGAAAGTTAAGACTGTATCCAGTGACTACGAGGCTATGGGTGAGTTTAAACGATTGCCTAACTTGCTTAGAGCTGTTATTGAGAATGATGTAATCCCCTTGGAAGTGGTTTACAATGTTCAGTTTCTAGAAGTTGAGGTACTGTTTCCTTTCCTGTCCAATTTTATGGAAAATGAGTTTTAGATTTTCTTAGAAGTTTGATTTTTTTTCCAATTATACCTAATGAAAACATCTAAATCCTTAAAATTTTTTTTTGACCTAACTCTTGTAGGTCTGCCAGAAACCGAAACATGATCAAGTTCCCATGTTTCATAATTTAACTCGCCTTAAAATCAGTCGTAATTGCACTTTTTATGACGATGATCTTAATCTTACCATATATGTGTTCGAAGTGATGAAGCTTTGTCCCAAGCTTCAAAATCTTTCCATTGATCTCATGGTTTGTTACATTATATTCTTAAATTTTGTCTTTTTTTTTTCTAACATGATTTTTTCACTTACCTAACGTTGTTCCCTTTTTAATATGCAGAGAGTTTAGATAACATTGATGATTATAGCTTCTCACAACGGGTTCCGACATGCATCTCATCCCACCTCAAAACATGTCTATTAAAGAATATTGGAAGTCATATAGAGTTTCAATTTGCAAAATATATTATGGAGAATGCAAGATTTTTGAAAGACATGATAATCTGCTCTCCCACTGAAGAGTTTGACATGATAAAAGAACTGGCATTCTGTTCAAGGCTCTCTCCAACTTGTAACCTTTCATTTAAAAAGTTTTAACTTGTTTCTATTTGTGCATGTGGTTCAACTATTTATTGTCTTTGTATATTGTTTATCGAACTTTATTTTCTCCTGTGAAATTTGTGTCATACATTGATCACTAGCTAAGAACATAATGTGCAATTTGCTTTATATACAAATATATATACTTTAATATTAAATTTAGTGTGGTATCAGAAGTCATTGATCTATTATCTATAACTAGTGTAATTTATTTGTATATTTTATATATTTTAAATTTATAATAAATTAATGCTTTTAAATATATAAATTGCTTTTAATTTTTGACATACAATTTCTATCATTATAAATGACTATTTTTAACTTGTGTTATTATAGACATTGTTTAAACTCAAATGGAAAATAAAATTAAAATGGTAGATTATTTTTAATTAGTTTGAATTTTTTAAAATTTAAGGATTTATAACTTACAATATACATATATATATATATATATATATATATATATATATATATATATATGTTAAAATACTTTTTTGTCACAATTTTCGTTAAGTTTTATCAAATAAGTCCTAATTTTGATTTTGTATTCAAATAGGCACCAGTGCAGTAACGGCTTTTGACCCTAATTATTTTCGTCATTCTGCCTAATTTTGATTTTGTATTCAAATAGACACCAGTACAGTAAGGGCTTTTGACCCCAATTATTTTCGTCATTCTGCCTCGGTTTTAGACCCGAGGCATATTGGGACGAGACCAAAAGGAGAAGGAACCGAAGCCATAGAGAGACTTTTTTGTTTCGGGTATATATATGAGAACTGAAGCCATCTTCACGCATCCAACCATGGCAGATTCACACACCAGCCACCATTCGCGCATCCAACCTTGCGGACACCACCATCTCCGCCACTACGAAAGCTCTAGATCTACAACCAAAATGAACCACGCAACAACAACCACACCACGCCTCAGCGACGCAACCACCGCAACAGATCCATTCATCACCGTGCTTGTAGCAGATCTGCACCAGTTTATCTCGCGCGGCAGCATCACCTCCATTGGCGAACAAAGGCAGCGAACCACCATTGTTGCAGCTTCACCGCGAGCCTCCACGCGTGAGCCAGAAATAGATCTACAGTAACGAAACACCTTGGACCTCGCCTAAACCATGGCAGCGGAGAGTGCAACTGCAGTCACGACAAAAGCAACAAGTCATGGCAGAGGAAGCACCTGCACACACAAACCTGCATCTGCACCATGCTCACAGAGATGAGAAAAATTTGGGTCGGCATAGAGAAGATGAACAAGTGCAGGGTTCGCGAATTTGGAACCCTAAATAAAATCTATGGCCTCGGTTCCATGAATAACCGAGGCATAAAGTCGTATAAGCCTCGGTCCTATTCCACCCGAGGCCAAAGCCTCTACTGTCAATGGCAATTTTGAAATTTAGGGGAACACTGGCGAGTTATAGGCCTCGGTTGAGTGATAATCGAAGCATAAAAACTCTTATAGTCTTCGGTTGGATAGGGACCCGAGGCAAAAAAGTTCGAAAATTTTCAAAAATGCCACCGTGTCCTTTTAGGCTTTAGTTCCGCAGTAACCAAAGCCTATAAGGCAAGTTAAAAATGCGATTTTGCACTAGTGAGGTTCCAATTTTCGTCAATTTTGTTCAATTGAATCATTTTTTTCTAACACCGTTTAAATTATTAACGACCATGAACAGTAATTGTCACGTGTCATTTCCTAGTTTTTTAAATTTTTTTAAATTTTTTTAAAATGTCCATGTGTCAACCCAGTAGCATACCACGTGTCAAAATAAATGTTTTATATTCAATTTGGTCTCTATATTTGTTATTTTTGTTCAATTTAGTCCTAATTTTGTTTAAAATTGACCAATTTTGTCCATATTAAAGATGTGACAAATTTAATATTTATATCAAAGTTATAATGATGTGAATTTGAATATATTATATAAAAATATTTAATAAAAAAATGTGAATTTTAATATAAAAATATTTAATAAAAAATGTGAATTGTCAACACCCAATTTCGTCCAGGTAAATAAATTTATTTTCAAAAAAAATAAAAAAAATAAAAAATGTGAAACATTATTTTCTTCAAAGATTTTCAAACTTTAATTTTAGAAAAAAAAAAGAGATGAAAAAAACAAGAAAAAGAAGGAATGTCATGAAGTGAGACATAGCTCTAGTGACCTTGATATTTAGGTATTAGGGAACTATCCTTGTGAGTACATATACTTTCCCTTAGAACTTTAAGCATCAAACCCATGTTAAATAAATAGAGACACTAAAGGGAGATTATTTGTGTCCTTTACCCTCACCTTTTTCTTGTATATAATAATAAATGCATCACAATCACACCATTATTAGCCATAATCACTACAAAAAATCGTGTATATAACAGCGTTTTTAATATGGCGTTTCTTTGAAAATGTCGTTTTTTTGCAGTATAATATAACATTTTTAAAACTGTCATATTTTACATGTAAAATATGGCGTTTTTAACTATCGTATTATCAAATGTCATACTACTATTGAAAATTATGTCATTTAAAATTGTCAGTTTTCAATAAATATTTTTTTTACTCTAAAATTTTTTCCCGATTTTTAATCTGTTAGACCCTTTTTTTTCTTAAATGAATTCCCTCCATTCCCAAAAGCAATATTTTCATTTTCAAAGTCGTTCGCATTGTTAGCCATCACCGTTCACAGACACTCCCTCCCAACTATTCGCAGTTGTTCGAATCCTCTTCCGCAAGCGCCTGTTGTTGTTCACAGTCGACCCAATACTTTCGCTCTTGTTCAATTTTCTTCATTTCTTCAACTTCATTGGTTTATTCAAGGTAATGTATTGTATTAGGGTTTTAGAGTTTTCGTTCTTGTTTGATTTTCTTCATTTCTTCAATTTCATTGGTTCATTCAAGGTAATGTATTGTGTTAGGGTTTTAGGGTTTTGAAGGTCAAAAACCATTACGCTCTATTTTTTAGTTCTCTATTATGGACAAAGTTTAGGGTTTTACGGTTTTTATTTTAGATGAATCTTCCTCATATTTTTTAATATTATTTAATTAATTATATGATAATTATAGTTCTGCATTGATGAAATTGAATGTTATGTTAATTGGACTGCCTTTCGGAAGTAAATCTGCTAGCGTTTGGTATCTCACGGAAGTAGAATTAGAAGATATATGTTTCATTAACTTACTTTTGTATTTATGTGAATATAATTTCCACACCCATCGTATGAATACGACAGCAGAAAAAATAAATACAATCAATAAGAAATTTGTGAGGTTGTGAATAAAAAGGATGTAGGTATATATACATATTAACACAATTGGAGGCACTGGTGTTTGGTGGACATCGTTTAGTACAGGCTATAAAAGATTGATAATAATGAACTTGATTTGGTAAACATTCAACAACACATAATTGAATACACGAGAGTTTGTTTGCCTATAGAATTTGGACAAAAGACATCATAATTATCATCAAAACTGCAACTCTAGCACTTTTCATTGTATTTTTCCCCATAACTTTTCCCCAAGTCTCTACACTCTAGCCCAAGATTTTGTATAGATGCGAAATTTTAAGAGAATGAATATAATTTTATAGACACATAACACTAAGGGTCATATCAAGATATTTTATGGTTTTTACTTTAGATGAATCTTCCTTTGTTTTCAAATCCTTTATAGCATCATTATGTCAAGCTATCCTAAACTATCCATTGCAGTTTCACGATTCTATCAAGCCATTCTTTTTTAAAAGTTTGAAATTATATAGAAATGCATGTAAGTGCTTTGTAATTTTAATGGAAAAGATTCATTAACACCAACTATTTTGACAACTCATGTGAGAGGTTAAATGTTGATAATTCAAGGTAACCATAAATTTTGTTTTTGATGCAGGTAAAATGGTGACTTAACTAAGGGTTGTGAGGTATTCAAGAAGCAATTGGTGCTGTCAAAGTCTAAATTTTCTACACTTGGAGATGATTATCTTATCACGGTAATTTCATATTGATTTCATAAAGCCAGATTCTGTGTCATTACTAATAAAGAAAAAAAAAGAATGAGGTCCACATATTTCTTGCCTCTGGTTTTCTTTGTTCAATGTATTTTTTTTTTGCTTAAACAAAGAGAGTGGTGTCTATATGTATATTTTTTGACTTTACTATTTATATATGGTGCATGTGGGTTAATTTACAAAATGTTGTGTGCTTTTTCTGTGGTTTTGGGTGCCATGGGTGTATGATGAAGCCAAAAATTGTCAATGTTACTCACCTTCACCAGAACTAATTTTTTCTTCATGAACGAACAGTATCTGTGATTAATCTTAATTTTTGTCATGTGGAAGGTTAAAGCTAGATTCCCTCACCTTTTACTCACTTCGTTAGGAGGCAGCCAAGTCATGTTTATATTCCCTGTTGCACGTTAACTCTTTTACTACGAAGTATTCATGGTTTCAAAACAATGTAATTTATGCTAAATCAGTATAAATATATAGATTAATGCTAACAAACCTTGATCAGATTATGGAAAAATTTTCTTAGTTTATAATTTACTTGTACACTTTAAGAAGCTTCTGATGACTATACTATAAGTTAAAGTTTATGTAGTGTGGAGATAAACATCAGAACCAAGTTAATATTCTAAATAATAATGCAGGATAATGCGGTGCCATACATTATTAGTTATAATTGATTTTACTATGTATATGTGGTGCACGTAGAAAATTTACAGAATGTTGTGTGCATTTATAGGTGCATCTTAAGGTTGAAGTTTTTTATTGTTGTAATTGTAATTTAAATATGGTGATAAGAGGTGGCGAGAACTGAAAATACATTGGGATTAGTGGTGATAGGTGAAGATGAATAAAGATGGATGAGTAATGAGAATGAATCCATTTTTTATTTTCACAGGACAAAGTTGTATTCAACTTATTCCCTGCAAGTAAATTGATGCTTGTTAAACCAGTAAACTAGAGGGTTAAAGTTATTCCAAAATTAGATTGACACATTTTATGATATAAAGTAACAAATATTAATAAAAAATCCTGCTCATAATTGGTATTCACTGACCTATTATATATGTATGATATAGGTATAATATAAGTGTATTTATTAACATTGTTAGGAAGAAATGATTCGTATCTATCAACATCAAGAAACATAAATATTATTTTATTAAAAATTTAAATAAGGTGAATATCTATAGTAGAATTAGAAGCATTTAAAACCTATTTTTAATTAATTAAATAAATATATATCTCCAAATGATCCGATTGGTGTTATATTTGGAAAAGAATATCCAGGTCGGGTTAGAGGTCTTTCTTTTAGAGCTTGTCCTACACTTGCTTTCAAGCAATGCCCAACTGCAAGATTAAGTGGAATCAAGTGGAACTTCATCAAATATGGATGACAAGTTTGTAAAGATGGAAAGTGAGCTTGCAATTGTTAAGA
>Ga0209389_1006675_pt1 | contig 10063 bp, 4 predicted proteins | sample CowpearedBW_FD_187526 | JGI IMG/M metagenome (GOLD analysis project Ga0209389, IMG submission 187526) | Root nodule microbial communities of legume samples collected from California, USA - Cow pea red BW (SPAdes) (version 2) | ecosystem: Host-associated > Plants > Roots > Nodule | place: USA...
GTCAACGTTATTATTCTATATTTATTCAATTAGTGAAAAACTATGAAGTTTGTGTTCATATTTTAATGAATAAAAGTTAGTTATTAAATATTTAACTAAAATATTTATGAGACATTTTTTTTAATAATAGATTTAAAATGAGTTAAGTTTTAACATGAAAGGTAAAATGATAATGTGGATTTTGCTCGGCAAATTATGAGTTGCTGTGTGACACTTTTTTAATTAAAAAAAATTAAAAGTTAAAAAAAATATTTCAAATTGATATATAATACAATTATTGACATATGATTTTTTTTAAATAATAAAAAATTGAAAATTATATAAAATATTATATAATATGTATGGAAATGGTATTAATGTGAATTTATTGGCATAAACCAAATTAAACTTCTTTAAATAATTAAAGAACTAAATTGAATAAAAAATAATAAAAAGATCAAAATAAATCATACTAATAAATTAGAAGACAAAAATATTACTTAAGTCAATAATTAAATGTAGAGTTAAACAATATTTTATTTTCTCAGAATTTGTGATGAATAGATAACAACCTTTTTATTTTTTATAATTTCATGAAATAAGTACGACTAAATATATATTAATGAAATTGGTGTATTTTTGTTTGAGAAAATAGAAAAACCCAGTCATGACAAGGAAACCAATACGACGTCGCTAAGATGTCATTCTAAAATTTTAATATGACACTGAAGAAAGTGAGAGGGAAAACTGAAACAGGAAGAACAACCCTGTTTAATTCCCCAAATTCCAACCTTGATCCTGAAACCCTAACTAGTCCCTAACTGTGTGTATAATTGTGAATTATGGATGCCAAAGATATCCTGGGATTGCCAAAAAACTCATTCCCCTCTCTTGAGAAGAAGTCTCGACCTCCCAAAGAGTCTCAACGAAAACCTGATGGCATTTCGCGCGAGGTACCTATTTCAACAATAACATGTATTCAAAATTTTGTGTATGGTCACTGCATTCAATTCAATTGAATTTTATTTGTAGGTGTATGCGCTTACAGGTGGGTTGGCCCCTCTTATGCCTGCTATTGAAGCTTCTCAATTGAAGAAAAAGCCTCCTCCTCTCGAAAAGGTTGCTTCTTCGTTTTTTCTTTTAGTTTTGTTTTGACAATGCTCAATTAGTTCAGTGATTTAGTTTATTGAGTATTTTCACCTTTTCTATGTTTCTTCAGATCACTTGGCAGTGGCTTCCTTTCACCAGTTCTGCTCGTAAAGATAATCTGCAACTTTACCACTGGGTCAGAAATAGTCTCAGTATAATTTTTTATATATTATGTGGGTTAAAATATTAAATTATTTCCTGTAGTTGTTACCATTTTAAGTTTTAGTTACTCAATGACACACATGCGTTGAATCTTTTTGATGGTATTTTACTGTTACCAAAATTCGTTCTGTCGTGGTAATAAACTGCTGCAAAAAGTTGTCTAGGAACTAGGCTTCCAGTTATCTTGTATAGAATTAACACATAAAATTGAGACAAGTACAAGGGTTAAACAAGAAACTTAACCATATTCTTGATTTTGAGCATACGAGTAATTGTAATTTGTCTAATAAATCAGGTTCGAGTTGTCAATGGTGTTCCTCCTACGGGTGACTATTCTTTTGCCAAGTATAATAAGGTAAATGCTTTGCCTGCTTTATTTTTGAATTTGGTTTTGGCCAATACCTCTTTGTATGATTGAATGTTAGTTTACATGCTTTGGTACAGGCAGTTGATGTGATCAAATACACAGATGAGGAGTATGACAAGTATTTGACAAATCCTGTGGGTAACATGTCTAAATGTATATTATTATGTAAATTTATGAATGAATTACTCAAACTATAATGTTTACCCCATACGTATTTTAGTCGGTGTATCAAGTTGTGATAGTGGGGTCTCCATTTAAATTAATTTGTGTTAACACCATGGTAGTTAGTATCACACAGGACGTGCTACAATACTACCACTTTGATATGATTTAGAAGTCTGGTGATGCAAATTGGTTTATGGGTTACATTGTACCTTGGTGATGCACTTTGTATCCCAATTCAACTACCTTGGTTAACACGATTAAGCGTTACATTGCTTTTTACTTATGTTGGTATTTATAAATCACAGTATGGGAAGTTCTTTTCCTAGAAGAGAAGGATATCATGTTATTTCTGTGTGGTTTCTTCAGTCATTAGTTTAACGAAAATTTGTCTGAAAATATAGATGGATTGATAGACAACTTTTAATGATGAGATAAGCAAACATCCCTAGGACGTGGAGGGATTTTATGGTTGGAGAAACATAAAAGAAAATCAGCAATAAAATACATTTAGTCTGGTTTGTTATGTTTTCTGTTTTAGCTTGTGGGACCACCAATAGTGGGTGGTAGGGGAGGAGTGAGATGCATGTATTCATGGATGTCTTTCTGTTATTACTATGAGCTTCTAGCTTGGGCAAGGATGGGTTTTCTAGTGTGCCACTAACGCTGTTTGGGGGGTCATAGTTCTCTTATTTCTCCCTATTCAATTATGCAACTACACATCTCTGTTCCCTGGTTTCCATTTCACATCCTTGAGTCTCAAGTTTAGTGTGAAGTTGGATTAGTGTTTTTTTTTTTCTATGAAACAACATTAGGATTCTATTAATTTGATCATCAGAATTTAGAACCATACTTAACACTGCTTAATTTGGTTTTGGCCAAATTTCTTGTTTACCGTTGCTGAGGGGTGTCTCTTGAGAGAAATACCTTTTGGTTTGATGTGACAAAATTTGTTTGACCCTTGGTCTTGCCTGAGCTTATCTGTACATTAATGTAAGAGAATTTAGGAAGATTTATTCCCTTCCACATTGATAGGATACCTAATGTTGTTCGTGATGGAGTTGGTGGTTTTTGTAGAATGATATAGTAAAATGTTGGATACTCTTTAAAGCCTTTGAATAAGATAATGCTAGAGGTCAGAATTTGAATTATTGTTATCCTTAGGTTTTTCCAATCAAAAGAATCTATCTTTTGAATTGGATAGCTAACTATGTGGATGGGTATGTGAGTTCATACTTTTTTTTTTCCTTACACTGTGTATCACGATGATTAGTTCCCAAATACAGAAAATGATTATTGGTATAACTATAAACACAGGGACATATTTGTGATCAATTTGGAATGATCTGTATCTGCGAGCCTAGTTTAACTTCACATATGCTTTGTTTGTACACACTAAATTGTGCTTTTCATCTGTAACATTTCTTACCCTTAACTGCAACTATGCTGTGTGCTTTTCATAATTGAAAGTCAACTCGTGTAATATTGAATCCTAATTATATTTTAGATCAATCTTTATCATGTCTTAAGTGCATTGCTCTATTCGATTGTACTTTACATATGTAGATGTGGACCAAAGAGGAGACTGATCAACTATTTGACTTGTGCGAGAGATTTGATCTCCGATTTGTTGTAATAGCCGATAGGTTTCCATCATCTCGAACTGTAGAGGAATTAAAGGATAGATATTATAGTGGTATGTATTTGTTCAACCAATTATTATATGCTGCATGTTTCTTTTTATTATACTTTATTTTGATTTTATGGTAATATGTTTCACATGACCTTTTATCTCATGCCCTGTGATGTAGTTTCGCGGGCTATATTGGTTGCTAGAGCTCCATCTTCTGGGGATGTTGCAGCACATCCTCTTGTTAAGGTGCAGTTTAAAAACTTTAATCTGCTTTTGAACACTGGACCTGATCATAGTGATAACTTGTCCTTCCCCATTGTAGGAACTGTATAATGTTTCACAAGAAATGGAGCGAAAGCGAGCACTGTCCATGGTCCTCTCTCAAACAAGGCAACAAGAACGCAGAGATGAAGAGGTTTTGAACTGTTGTTTAGATTATAGTCATTAGTTTCTGCAATATGTGTACCTTCAAAGAAAATAAGGTATAATACCTACTTCTGTTCTTTTATGCAGGTTCTTGTTGAAGCAAAAAGGATAGCTGAATCTCGCATTCCACCCAAGGTAATTTCTTTTAAAGAATGCTTTTCTATAATGCCATTAATTACTTGTGGAGGGGGGAATTATTATAAGGAATCAATTTCAAATGTTTTAATTCTGATTTCTTGATTGTTTGTGATACGACCTTTGACTAATATGGAATGTTCTTATTTAATTGAGTTTCATAGAAAAATTTTCTGCTGTTTATCATTTCATTTGCGCCAGGAGGTAACTAGAGCTGTGTACTCATAACCTTATTAGTTTTCAATTTTACTGACAGTAATATACTTGTTGAAAGGCTGTCATTGAATTGCTTGTTCACAGTTCACAATAACCAATTTGGGACAGCAGCATTCATGGAATTTATAAAACGATTTCACTTTAAGATGCACAAGCACCTGTTTGTGTATGTCATTATGAATCAATCTAGTTACTAGCTCCAGCTGAGAGTATCAATTGTGCACCAAGCTCCACCCCTGGCTGTGAGCCAATTCATTTATAGGGACTTTCTTTTTGTGCCTGAGCTAACTATTTATGTATATGGATTTTTCTTTTTGTTGCAATTAATGAAATGAGACTTAAAAAACAATTACCAACATTGCCCTATATTGAACCATGTACTGAAGGATGCCTTTTGTGGATACGGGCTGTCCCCACTGTCACACAAATGTGTGTAGGATAGACTTCACTCTTTGTTTACTCATGGAATACTCTAGAAATTTTGGAGCTTTGCATGTATTCAGATGACACGTGTTTTATCTTGTGTTGTAGGTTGCTGAAGAGTCTCACTTGGCTGCTCCTAATGCTGGTGCAGAAGCTACAGAGAGGGCTGTCCCTGGTGAAACTGTATCTCCATCGAATGTGCAACTTCCACCAATGGTTGCGCCTCCTACTTTATCAGATAATGCATCTACTCTAGCTTCTCTTCGCATGGTAAGTTATATAGAAGGATCTCAGTGATGCAGCCTGTGCCTTCTCTTCATTGACACTTCTGTTCTAAACACCTCCCATTTCCCAAAGCTCATTCTCTTCATGCTCACCAGGAATGTTACTATTCAATATTTAAAAACTTTGATCTTGCACTAATCACACTATTTCAAATGACTTTTTTTAGATGCTACTTTCACAAATTTTTAATCCTACTACATTAAACATAGTCTAATGACGAGGAATGTTTCAGCTACGTGTATATTTGAGAACATATGCACTTGAACAAATGGTGCAAGCTGCAAACTCATCTGCTGGACTTCGGACTATCAAACGGGTTGAGCAAACCTTGCAAGACCTTGGGGTTTGTCTTTACTCACTTGAACTTTTAATATAGTTAAGATATTTCATATGTTTGTCCGTGGTATTCATATGGTATTCACTGATATGTAATTGTAACAATATATAAAGGAAACGTTAGACACCTGTTAAGGATTAAAAAATGAACATTATTTAATGAAAAATAAACGCTTTTAAGTTTCCTTTGTATTAATTGTTGTACTTTCCGTTAAATACTTTGCACTTGTTTATTACTTAACAAATATCTTTTGAGTACTAATTAGTACTTCCTTTGTTTTTCTATAGGGACCTATCATAATTGTTTGACTTAGTTGAATGGTTAACTTGTTAGAACAGGTTACATATATGTGTAGGTTGATCATTACTTTTCATACATCTTTGATGTAGGGGTTCCTATAAATGAATGAATTAGCCGAGAAATTAAATAATCTCTCTTAAGCACTTTTTCCATATTTTCTGTCTCAAGGGAACCTTTTAGTATGCTTAAGGCCCCTTCCAAACTATTTTACTGAACTAACTTTTTTTTTTCAAAAGTTGCCCTTAATTACTAGACAGTTTTTTCTAGTCAATAAATAATAAATGCAGTAAATTAATTTCTTGGACTCATCACGAAAGGGTAATCACGAGTCAGAGCTGCCTCTTTCATTCCCTTTACCTCTTTATAGGATGCAAATAGTCATTACTTAAGTGAAAATACATTAGTTAATTGGGTAGAAAGAGATTAAGAGAATGCGATCCCAATAATTTAAGGGTAATTCTGGAAAAATAATACACATTGTTGACAAATTTAATGACTAACTAAAATTTCTTAATTACTGTGAAGTGATCCGTGCACAGGGCACACACATGTGCACTTCCTTTTTAATTAGTTCTACTATGATTGCAGGTCAACTTGAAACCAAGAGTTCCAACAAAAGCTGTTTGTGCGGAGCACCTTGAGTTAAGAAAAGAAATACTAACTTGGCTTAATCTCCAGAAACAGGTATTCTTGCTACTGTGGTTTTGGGGATTACGCTGTTTAGAATGTCCATATGCCTTTCTTAGCTTTATTTTTCTCAAGGAGTAGCAAAATCAATATTGGCTTGCTTTCCGCCAATTTCTTTTATTTAACTACTTGCTAAAATATTTGTTTCAGGTTCAATATAAAGAGGCTGAAGGTTCCTCTTTTCGTGATGGGTCATATGGTGAAACACCTGGCACACCTAAGGTTAGAAATCTGGCTTTTATTTTTCTATTTACCCTTCTATTGCTTTCGTTGTTTTTATCCTATTTCGTTTCCCTAACCATGAATCTGTGATTTGGAAACTACTGACAGCATTTACATCGTGCTGGGGATCAGGATCGGACATTCATTCCAGATGCAATGAATTTTGGAGGTAATAGATTTTGTCTGCACCTGCTCTACCTAATTTCCTGTAATTGATGAGTTTTTTGTTTATTTATTATTAACCGTGTTTATAAATATGGCTTCAGTGGAAAGGGTTGGCAAAAAGGACCAAAAGCGTAAGGTACACTACAAAGTTTGTCTAAATATTTTCTTCACTGCTTGATTCCCGCTTACATGTGGACTATTTTCGTAGTGCATTATTATTGATCTGTTCAAATTATAATTTTTGCAGGCACCTGGAGCTCCATCGGCTCATAAAAGACCTAGAAAACTAAAGGCTACAGATCTCTAGTTCCTCTGGTGAGAGCTTATATTTTTCAGAGATGATTCACACTGGTAGTTTGTATCGTTCTTTTATAATTTAGCATTCATCCTTACCATTTGTGTGCTTTTGTAATATAATATTTTTGCTTCTTCAGCATCCTTATGGTACTTGTTTCTTCAATTTTCTGTTCTATTGTTAACTAGCACAACAAGGCTTGTTGAGGCATTGTATTTATTGAAAAGTGTTTTGCATGTTATTCCCCAGGTGGCAACCGAGAAAAAAAAAAAGGTGTTTCAATTCCAAGAATTTTTTCAATCAAAATTATGAATGTGGCAACTGGCTTTGAACTCAACACCTGGAAATTCTGATTGTGGTATATTTAGTCCAACTGCAGTTCTGTTTACTTCGGCCTGCAATTTTAGACTATGCCACTCTTGGTCTTCAATGTAAAGAGAAACTTGAGATCCCTGCGATGAATGAATCTCCCATCTTTAGCATGTCCTGAGAAGCTGGACTTTATTTCTCACGCTGATAATGCTTTGTAGGGATACCACATACCAGGTACAAAAATGGCTTCTAATTTGGATATGCATGTATATAAGTTTAGAAATGGAAATTCCGGATGTCTCTGAAGGCTTATGAATGCTGAAATTGGGAGCAATTGGAACGACTACATCGGTTCATGTATGTTTCTAATCGTTTGCACACTTGCACATCCAATGAAAAAAATGTTGTGATAATTCAAACTATATGAAAATAATTTAATTTAAATTTGCTGTTGTCTTGGAAAATTCATGGAATAGCATAGGAACTAAGGCCAGGTGTAGCCGATTGATGAACTTTTCTCTTTCCCTTGTTTGGAATGATTTTGTTTGTTCTATATTCTTGACTCCTTTTCTCCGCAGACAACCCTTATCGAAGCTACCGAAATATGAAAAGAAAATATAAAATGAGAATACAAGTGACGAGCAATAATTAAGGTATTTCTTGAAAACACGCAAACAAATAATTATTGACGGGTTAAAATATTAATCTGTTAAGCGAAAGATTTTATTCAGGTATTTCTTGCAAGCCTGTTGGTGGGTTAACAACATAAACACTGTAATAATGTGTCCTGTTGTGTAGCCATGAGCCGTATTCTTACGCATGGTAATCATTGCTTCAAATTTTGCACTAACAAAAGAAAAGAAACTGCACTAAAGATATTCGCTTTCTCAATGCAAGTTAATTTTTGAGTTCGCACACGAGGAAATTAGTAAAATCACTATGCTAGAATGTTCGGAAGTAAGATAAGGAAAGGGGAGACAAATTGTATTTTTAATGAATGTTTACTTATTTACTGTTTTTAAACCATGGGATAATACTAATACGAGCAACAATTCTTGGGAACATAATTAACATCAAAACTCTGATGTTGATTTTTTTGAAGTGTGGGCACTGTGCTTCTCATTACGGGAGTGAGAAAGATGAGATATGTGAAAAAAATAGTGCATGTCATGATGTTTTGATTGATTATATTTGAAGTTAAAACCGAACTGTTTTTTTTCTTTTCTGTATTTTGTAAGAAATACCAAGAATAAAAGCCCAATTAATCTAAGAAAAAATATTTGACCCAATTTAGTTCTTAAAGGACAAAAATCACTAAAGAAGTTCTGAAGATTATAAGCATGGAAATCTTTAGTCTTTCAATTATTTTATTACATAATTTATCTCTAAAAACTTATCATATATCAAAATAGCTGTATTCATACAAAAGTAAAAACTAATCACCAATCAATTAAAATTTAGCATTCCAAAGAAAAGAAGAGACAATAGCATACATACATAAGAAGTGTAGTACATTTACCAGAGGAAGTTTCCAATCCAAACTTAAGAGTCAAACAATGAAAAGAACTGCTATATTCCCTCCACTACTGGTAACTCTACATTTATTTGAGGATGATGGTTTACAAGTGAAGAACAGATTAAGACATAGTTGCAGAGAAGGTGATGATGATGATGATGTTGGTGGTAGCTAGGAAGAGAAGGTAACATTGAGAATGTCTGGAAACCTCTCCTTGATGGCTGCTTTGATTCCGGATCCAATGGAGTCAGGTCCAACGTACTTAACCTGGCACTCCTCACCTTCAACGGATAACACTTCCACGCTCCCTCCGTAGTTCTTTATGGCCGGTCGTAGTACATCAAGATGACTGTTCACAGCCTGCTCCACCGCAATACAAACCACAAAGGTAACAACCTTCAAACTCATTTCATCTTAATTTCATACCCTAATGTTCTTCATTATTGCAGTTGTGTGTTTCAGTTCACCAAGTTCAATTATGTCAATTAATGAGTAAGTATCCTATAAATTGCAATTATGACCACCACATGTTTGAATAAATTCTGATAATCACTACGCTGAATTAAACTTGTAAACTAAAAAGTGAATTCGTATTTTGAAAATCGGATTTTAAAAGTTTTCTATTCTATTCTTGGTTTCATTGGTGAAAATAAATAAAACGGACCTCGACGGTAGTTTCCTTGGGTTGGTTATCGTAGACTTGGCGAATGTCCTTAACGGCATCTCCGAATTTTTCCTTAAGAACGCGCTCGATTCCCATCGTCATGGTTGTGGTGGAGCTGGGGCAGCTCTCGCACGCTCCTTGAAGACGGAGAGATACGACGCCGTCTTCGACGGAGACCACGTCGACGTTGCCACCGTCTGCGATGAGGTAAGGGCGAACATCTTCGAGAACCAGGTCTACGTTGGATGCGGTGAGCTCGAATTTCTTTGCGGAGTATAATCCGGGAGAGGACTGATTCTGGTTGTGATTGGGGGAAGATGATAATCGGATTCGAACGCTCCTTCCTCTATTTTGGATTGGAGGATTGAAAGTGGAAACTGAGAATTTTAGTTGAAGGCCATGGATTTGATGATTCAAGGTTGTTCTTGAAGGAATTGAGGTCAGAGTTGGAGCTGCCATGGCCATAAATGCAGAATCAGAAACAATCACAGCAAAGATAGAAGTGCGTCCCTATTAGCCCAACTTAGTTAAAGTTTGGGTTTTAGTCTTTCGTGTTAACCGGCCTGCTTAGCTTCTTCCTGCACCTCCATATGGTTTTCTTCCTGCACCTCTGTACACTTTGAAATCT
>Ga0209389_1006676_pt1 | contig 10062 bp, 6 predicted proteins | sample CowpearedBW_FD_187526 | JGI IMG/M metagenome (GOLD analysis project Ga0209389, IMG submission 187526) | Root nodule microbial communities of legume samples collected from California, USA - Cow pea red BW (SPAdes) (version 2) | ecosystem: Host-associated > Plants > Roots > Nodule | place: USA...
TCAATGGTCACTAGTAATTCAATCTAGAGTTTATATATATGTGAACTGAGTTTTGTGGACCAATGCTCTCCTACCAATTTTTATTATGTTCAATATACCTTCCACATATGTTATGAATGTCGTGTAATTCATTGTAACTGGTTTACATGTTCAGTCCCTAACCACAGGACACAATTCATATTATTGTGCAAAAAGTAATGGGCAGGCCACCATGTAATACGTTAGAGGTCACCAGTTAATGAATCCATAGTTATCATGTTTGTGAGGTGGTTATACTTTTATTCAAAAAGTATTGGACAGGTGACCAGTTATTATACCAGTGGTCAATAGTAATTCAATCCAAAGTTTACATATATGTGAATTGAATTTTGTGGACCAATTCTCTCCCATCAATTTTTATTATGTTCAACATACCTTCCACATATGTTATGAAGGTCATGTAATTCAATGTAACTGGTTTACATGTTCAGTCCCTAACCATTGACCACAATTCATATTGTTGTGCAACAATTGATGCGTAAGCCATCGTGTAATACGTCAGGTGCACAAGTTAATGAATCCACAATTATCATGTCTGGGAGATTGGATTTATGGACCAATTAAGCCAATGCAAGTTTTATTAGGATTGAATATACCTTTCATACATGTTATTAAGGTCTTCTAATACACTAAAAATTATTTACATGTGGACTTCCTTAAAACAAAGTAGTACTATTATTCAAAAAGATTGGGTATGTCACTAGTTAATGTGTCAGTTGTCACCAGTAATTCAATCTAGATTTTGCATCTATATGAACTGATTTTTGTGGATCAATTCTCTCCCAATGAGAAATACTTCACAATCCAGGTAAGAGAAATTAGATATAGAAATTGAAACATTCAAGTAACTATTTACAAAAAGTGTTTGTGTTTTACAAAAATGAAACTTGCCACCACACACAACCACTAGGCTAAATTGAACTAATGGAAAGCAATGACAACCCTAACACCACTCCAAGGACAACATAAATCTTATAACAAAATGGGATTTTTTTTAGGTTTCATGAATAACACCAAAACTTGGACATTTCGTCTTCCGTTTAAGGCCCAAAGCCCATGTCAGCAGCTCCTCGCCATAGAAATCACCGAGGGTTGATGTGGCACAAGTTGAAGAAACTGGTGCGGCCTCCGTTGGGCGTGTAAGAATCGAGGTGGCCCTCGCGAACTACGTACGTGTTCTTTGTGTTCTACATAAGAAAGAAACCCTAATTGTTTGGGTGTGGGTGTTTGTAGTCTGCACGATAGACAAACCCTTTCTCCTTTAACTTTTCATCCGTTGCCATAGTGTCTCTTGCAAAACAAAACATAAATTAAAAAATTAAATCCAAAACAACTACCAGGTCAAGTAATAAGAGAAGGAGTTAAAATATTGGGAGTCAGAAGATCATTTTCCTTATCAGAGGTCGAAGGCATCAAATTGAAAATAAAAATAGCAAATTTGTGAGTCAATGCATAACATATGCTAATTTATTTATCTGCATGGAAACTTGAAAGCCTCCCTTTGTAGGAATGATGCCAAAATCTAGCAACTAAATAAACCGCTGAAAGGTTCATGAATGAGACTATGTCGTGCCTGTAGAGAGTGCAAGCAATTGAACTTGAAGCTTCTTATATTGTTTATGATGAGCTACTGGCCCTTGTAAAATCCATAAACCATTTCGAAAATTGATGTTTATATATGTAACCACGTTAGTCAGAATGAAACGACTTTATTATTAACAGAAAATGAAATGTGATGTTTCCTAAACAATAAAATTGCCCCGTAGCAAAATTCTAAACCTAACACAACCCTTTTTGCTTGAAAAGGATAAATCATTGGAGACACCAAGGAATCTAATTGCATCTAATGGATCCAACATTAATATTAAACAAAGAAAAAATGTTTGATTGCCCATTTAAGAGGAGTGTACCTTTGACAACGACCATACATTTCCTTTCCAAGTAAACAGTGCATGGATTTGTAATACTCTAGACGGATATTACTTGATAGACCAAAATATAATTAAAATAAATTTTCATCATCTTATACATTTTCCAAGCGCGGTAAAATTTAAATTTCATTAACAACTTATAAAGCAACAATACTTCATAATTCATTTAATACAAATCCAAAATCCAAAATCTCTTAACACAAAATACGAAATATTGCAAAAAATTATTTCGCTAATAAGATTCTTCAAGCTAGCCCTCACTTCGACTTTATTGATAAATTGAACACATGTTAGTCATAATTGTTATATACTAATTGTGTGTTAGTTGTAACACTACGCTTGTACTAAGGTATTTAGTTCACTATTGGGTTTCTTATAAATAAAAAGAAGTAGACAATTACAGACCCTTCATGAATGAGGACTACTAAATTCTAATGGGACCTACAATGAAGGAGAAATGGTTAGTGATAGAGGTCGTGCCCCAACAAATTAAAAAAATTAAATGCAGTATGCGAAAGTTCAATTCCCAGATTCAAAAACAACACTATAATACAAGGGGGGTTTGGCAGATTCAGTTTCAACACAAAATTTAATTCACAAAATTGTAGAGAAATTTAACAGTGATATGAAAACATAATGATTCCTTGATTCGATTGAAATTCCACCAACCACAGATTACCAACTTAATTGTTCTATTCGAATTTGCTCTCATGAACCCTAACTAATCAACTAAGCGAAAATTACCATGGATTCATTATGTCATTAAGCACAACAAGTTTCAGGCAGTTAAGACCCACAGATTGAAGCAAGCTATGACAAAACCATAAGCATTAAGCATGAATACGAGCCATTAATGTGCACACATGAACCCTAACTAATCAACTAAGCGAAAATTACCATGGATTCATTATGTCATTAAGCACAACAAGTTTCTGGCAGTTAAGACCCACAGATTGAAGCAAGCTATGACAAAACCATAAACATTAACCATGAATACGAGCCATTAATGTGCACACATGAACCCTAACTAATCAATTAAGCGAAAATTACAATGGATTCATTATGTCATTAAGCACAACAAGTTTCAGGCAGTTAAGACCCACAAATTGAAGCAAGCTATGAAAATACCATAAACATTAACCATGAATACGAGCCATTAATGTGCACACACGAATTTGAGATTAAGCATGCATAAAAAGCGTGTTTATCATCAAAACGCAACCTGAAAACAGATGCAATTTCGAATACAACCCAAAAACGACCAACAATCTCATGGTTTCATTTAAATTTCATCAAGGAATCAATGTAAAATGTAAAGTCCACTATTATTTAGTGCCCTAATGTTTAAGTGCTACCACACTGTTGGGCCTAAAGGCTAGCCCATAGGGTGCAAAGGCCCCTAAAGCAGCCAAGTCCCTCATTTGCTGCTCAATCTGCAAAATCAGTACCCTAACTCTTCCTTCATTCTTTTCATAAAGCCTCTGATAGGGTTTGGTCCTACGTCCCATTCGAGCTAGCCCAACCTCGTTCTCTCTTCACTTAAGTTTTTCATGAATCGTGCTCTTCTCTTTCTAAGTTGGTTCTCGTGGTTCTGTTGAGCTCACTATAGTAATCTCGTTATTTCTTTCTTTGTCACTGTTCTCAACTCTTGAGTTCACTCTTGAAGCTGCTGGGTTCGTTGAGTCTAGTGTCGAAGTAATTTGCTACACCCTTTTTAGGTAAGGGAAGCTAGGGTTCACTCTTTTAATACGTTTTTCTACTTGAGTTACTGTTATTTCACCATGGTATGTCTTGTGTGTTGTTGTGAACTTGTGAAATGCATTATTGGGTTGTTTGGATCTTGTTCGTGGGGCTGTGCACAAGAGAACAGTGGTGAGCATTGGTTTTCTCGCCCAAACGAGCACGTCTTGCCTAGGCGAGACTAACAGGGGCTCGCTCAGGTTTTCTGCGTGAGCTGTCGCTTGAGCGACGAGTCTCTGTTTTGAATGAGGCATAGTCTCGCTCAGGCGAGGGGGGCTCGCCTAAGCGAACGCATGAAGCCACTATTTCCCTTTTCGAGCCCTCGCCTAGGCGAAGGGAGCTCGCCTGAGCGAAAGGACTCTCTCGCCTGAGCGAGACCCTTCTGCCTGAGCGAGGAGCTGGGCGAGGAGTGCGTTTGTTCTGTGGTTTCTTTGTTTTTGGATGTTGGTCATATGTTTGGACTGATTATACATTTTAAAGCATGAATTGAGGGATTTGGTATGAGAAAGATGAATTATGGTTTGTGAGTTGTGAGTTTAACATGATTTGGGTGTGATGCATGTATGGAATAATTCATGGGCTAAAGGTGATGAATTTGGCATGGTTTTGGAATGGAAAATGATTGAAGGGTTGTTATAAATGTTGGCATGATAATTATATGCATGGCCAGTACATATTGGATGGTTAAACATGATTGGTATGTGGTTAGGGCGTAATTCCATAAGTCTCTAAGTGAGACCTCATGGTGGTGTCTCAGTTGGTCGGGACGTAATTCCATGACCCCTGTTAGTGGGAGTTCATTGTGGTGCCCTATCTATATAATTTAGTAAGGATTCAAGGTAAGGTTGCATCCTGACGCTCTAAGGAGTCAGTTAGTCTCACATAGAGCATACTAACTCTTGTGGTGAGAGTAGTAGGAGGCCTGAAACCCATTAAGGGTTAACCTTGTGTGTGGGGGTTGGGACATTGTAACATTTAGCTTGGGGAAGAGCAGTTCGATAGAGTAGGGAGTGTCCACCACAAGGCAAGCATTCGCTGAATCTGACTAATTATATGTATCTGGATGAGTCGTGTCTAAGTCTTAGTGTATTGTTTGCAAGTCATAACATGATTGATTGGCACATGCATCATGAACTATAAAATTGTATGTAACTATATGATAAATCGTTTTCTACTCTAGCTTACCCCTTTTGTTTGTTGTATGTTCTGTGGTGTGATTTTCTCTCTTTGCGATAATCATCAATTTATTGATGTGAGCAGATGTGAGAGCTCCTCGTGGTTGGGAGGAAAATGATGATTCTGCTGCTTAGCTCCTTTGGGATGGTCTTCGTTTCTCCGAGTCTTGTTTAGGGCTATGGCCCGTGTACTACCTTGTTTGTTTTTAGTATCAATTGTTTACTGTCAATTCTTGTACTTTGTCTTGTATTGGCATCTTGGTGTGCCGTGGATTCCTCTAAGTATTTCTGGATATTGTAAGGAGTGGTGTTTATACTCCAGGACTTGTCTCTTATATTATCATTGTGACATGTCATTTAAATTAAAGTAATTATTTAAATGGGGTGTTACACAAAAAGCTTAGCTAGACATGAAAATGGAGCACACAAGCCCTTCAAAATGAGATTCACAAAAATAGGGCATCAAACCCTAACTTACAAAATCTCCAAACGCGATTTCAACATCAAAAGACAAATTTTAGAGCTTCAATTGAACGAAAAACATTGCTATGGTATAAAAATCGAAAACCCTATCAAGGAGTGTTGTTCCAAGTCAATACAATCCACAAAATGAGATGCCTAAGCTACCAAATGAATTCAAAACGTAAATCTCACATTGGGTGTTGTCAAATATGCATAAAAACGGTAAAAACTAGTGCAAAAACGTGAAAAACGAAAAATGCAATGTATCCATAAACATCATCCAAGCAATTCAAAACATGTCAAGTACTCAGTTCAACTCAAAGAGAGAATTGAAAGCAACATAACCTCACAAAATATGCACTGTATCACTTAAATCTCTAGGCTACTATTTACTCTCAAAGCACCCCTGAAAAACAAACATCAAACAAACTTGGCGAGCCTCTAGAACCAACAACTAAACCAAAACAAATGCAAATCAAGATCAGAAGGACTTTTCAAGGTTGCAATGGGGCTGAGGACAAGGTGTGAATCATATGGATAAGTAGCTAAGCAACAAAGGAAATACAGGAGCAATGGGAAATAAGTCACAATCAAGCATGAAAGTAATCCCAAACGCCAAATCTTCCGAATTCGGTTCTCACACAATGCTCAAATCCAAACTCCTTTTTATTTCTTTTCTTTCTTTTCTTTTCTTTTCTTGTCTCTTTTCACTCTTTTTTTTATACAAATAACATGCAGACAAACAACAATTTTGAAATCCCATCTGGGTATACAAATGAGAAATTCCAAGAATCAATAACAAGTGTGCGCACAACCACACTTATTGTGCACGACCACACTTAATTGAGCACCCATTCCCAAAACAATTCCAAAGCTCTAAAATTTCCTAAGGTAGGAAGAACATGGTTTTTTAGGCTAAGGGCTTGTAATGAGCTATAAATCAATGAAAAAGGGTACGCAGGCTCAAAAAGGGCTATCAACGGAAACAGTCCAAGGTAGGCTCATCTAGCTGTAGGCGTATCAGAATAGAATTGCCTAAATTATATCAAAACATGCATGTGAATCATAAAAGCATCAAAAAGAGTCAAGCCAAGGCCATTGTGCAAGCATTCAAGAGGCATATATCACACAACAATGAACAGAGAGTGGCTCAAATCCTCACACAGGGTAAAACAATTCAAAAGCAACTTGACATGCAAAGAGAAATCAAGATTATCAGTCCACAGAACAACTAACAACTCATCCTCCAAAAGTGAGGGAAGTGTCTCAAACAGAAAACAAAAATATAACACAAATTAACAAAAAGGAAATAACAACAAACAAACCCCCCACACTTAAAGTACACATTGTCTCAATCTAACTCAAACACAATATCAAACAATAAAAAATCATCAGATGGACCTAGACACATGAAATAAAAGTAAGGAAGGAGAAATAAAACTCCTTAAATCATGGTGAAACAGAAGTGGGGTCAAGCAGGGAAGTCTCTTTTACAACAATATCCACCAAGGCAGGGTTGCTGAGGAATGGCTTCAGATGATGCGCATTCACTTTGAAGCTCTTATCGGTGGACTGGATTTTGATTTCAACTGCACCATAAGGATAAATAACAATGAAAAAAAAAGGACCAATCCACTTTGACCTTAACTTACCACCCATGAGTCCAGGTCTGGAGTTGTACAATAACACTTGCTGACCAACAATGATTTCTTTTCTAGTTGTGGAGCTATCATGGAATCTCTTAGTCTTTTCGTTATAGATAAGAGATTATTGTAATTAATGTGCACACACGAATTTGAGATTAAGCATGAATACGAACCATTAATGTGCACACACGAATTTGAGATTAAACATGCTTCAAAACGTGTTTATCATCAAAACGCAACCTGAAAACACATGCAATTCAGAATACAACCCAAAAACCAACAATCTCATGGTTTCATTTCAATTTCATCAAGTAATCAATGCAAAAAGCTTAGCTAAACATGGAAATGGAGCACACAAGCCCTTCAAAACGAGATTCACAAAAACAGGGCATCAAACCCTAACTTACAAATTCTCCAAACGCGATTTCAACATCAAAAGACAAATTTTAGAGCTTCAATTAAACGAAGTCAACATCAAAACCCTATCAATGGGTGTTGTTCCAAGTGAATACAATCCACAAAATGAGATGCCTAAACTGCCAAATGAATTCAAAACGTAAATCCCACATTGGGTGCTGTCAAATATGCATAAAAACGGTAAAAACTAGTGCAAAAACGTCAAAAACGAAAAGTGCAACTCCATGGACAACCACCAAAGTTTAAAACGTGAAAATGGAGGTTGGAGAAGAAGCTATGCGGTTGCTGCATGCTAAAAGACCTAATTCTCATGGTCAAATAAATTATGCCACTAGTATTTACAAAAATGTCATTCTGCCACTCATAATTACAAAAATGCTACTATGGGATGAAAATGTTGGCCCAATGACGTGGACGGGCTGACTGGCATGGCGTAGACGTGGCAATGATGTGGCAACTCTCTTCAACTGAATATTAATGTCCAAGCTCCAAAATTGCTTCACCCAAATACCTAAAAATAATTAAAAACGAAAATTAGGCTAAATAATGTGAAATTAACCCAAATTCGGAACAATCACCCAATAAAGCCCAACAGATGAAAACACACTACAGATAAACAATTAAGCACTGAAAAATATCAAATGGGTACACAAAAGCTAGTGGAATGGAGGAAAATAATGACTCATCAGTTAGTTAAGCATAACTTAAAAGAAAGTTACACTAAGTATGACTAATGCTTCAATATATGGAGCTAAGTAAACATGTCTTAGTGAGATGGTCATCCATGTTGTAATGTGAGCCTTTATGTTTCCAAATCTTTGAATACTTTTAGGTTAAAAAAATTCATGCACCACTGGTCGACTTAGCTCCACACTTGTTGCATCCATTTACCTAAGACAATAAATTATAAATTAAGTGCAATAATTTTAATAGAGTAAATGTAGAAGAAACATTACTACTTACATACACCAAAGTTAGATTATCTATTTATTAATTATAAAATAGGGCCATACGTAAATTTATGTTTGACATGTAGGTAACAAACATATAATTACATCTTAAATGTAGTTAATAGACAAAAATTTACATCTAACCTATAAAAATTAGATGTGAAAACCTAATTTTACGTTTGGCACTTACAGGACAAACATAAATTTTAACCACTTAATTACAAAACTGTCATTGTACATTTTTCCCGTTTATTTCCCTTATGTCAAACGTAAATTCAATGACTAAAAGGAAGAAGATTCCACCTAGTATTTTTTTTTTTATTTCTTCTTCATTTGGTAAAACTTATAAAGGTGTACATTTCCTTGTAATTTTTTGGATTTTGTATAGGCATTATTGTGCTTCCATTTTGGCTAGCTTAGGGCCTCAATAGAGCCATACCTGAGATAACCAAGGCCTTGGAGTTAGGCCTCTACAAGTTGAAGAAGAATTCGAAGAGAGGCATGGATGGAAGTTCAACATCCAAAATAAGCCATTTGTAGGCTAAAATAGGCACTAGTTTTAGACCTTGTATGTGACGCCTTCAATCTTCTTAGTCATGCATCTCTTAGATTGATATGCAAAGGGAGCTATTGATAAGCACCTAACTCCTACCAATGAAAGAAAGTGTTTAAGGAAAATAAGTAGGATTAAGAGGAAGGTTTCTTTATTTTTTTCTATTAGTTTGTTTAGTTTTTATTTTAAACAAATTCTAAACTCATGTCTGTGTCTTGTGTTGTGTATGTTTGCTAATGACACTTTTTTTTTGAAATTGTTAAAAGAATGAAGGGCTTAGGAGGAGCTAGTCCAAAGAAAGTGCACTCACCACATTTTAGTGTGCATGAATGTTATGCAAATACAAATGACAATGAACGAATGAGTTTCAGAGATGAAATTACAGATGAAATTAAAGCCTTATAAAAATGTAAACAGTAGAAATAATGGTATAGATGAAACTAGAGGTATATTTGCTCAACTTATGCAACAAATAGGAACGGTGACAGTTCAAATAAAGAAAACCACCTCTCGTCGGCACCATCATACGCCTATAACCTAAACTTATCCCAAGGAATCTCCGATTTTGACAACTTCTATTATTTGACTTGATATAATTTTATTATAATAATGTACTATTATTATAATAATGTAATAATATACCTCTAAGTAAGATAGTTTTAAATTTTATCAATATATTACTAGAGGAGAGTTTTAAGACTAATGATTGATGGACACTTAATTTCTTTTCTATATTAATTTACTTTACAACTTTATGAATTAATATGTTATTAAAAAGTAGTTGATAATAGACATATTTTTTATATATTTATTTTGCAAGTTATAAAATAATATTTTATTGATATATAATATTTTGTTAAAAGATAGTTGTATAATACATTTAGGAGAATGCTAACTAGTGCCCTTAGGACACTGGTTAAGGAATCATTAATGTGCATTGGTACTATAATTTTTACATTGAAAACTGAAATAATTAAATACATTAATTAAAATAGTATAAATGTATATTACATTTTTTTTAAAGACCAAAATATCCTTTTAATTTTTAGACAATATGTTTTTGATACAATTAGGACTTTGGAATTTTTAAAGTCTCTACTCAAAATTGATACTTTAATTGTTTTTTTTTTATAATTTTAGATGTTTAAC
>Ga0209389_1006677_pt1 | contig 10061 bp, 4 predicted proteins | sample CowpearedBW_FD_187526 | JGI IMG/M metagenome (GOLD analysis project Ga0209389, IMG submission 187526) | Root nodule microbial communities of legume samples collected from California, USA - Cow pea red BW (SPAdes) (version 2) | ecosystem: Host-associated > Plants > Roots > Nodule | place: USA...
TCAAATAACAATTACATATCATCCCAAATTGTAATCACTAAGAATTAGGTTAAGTTCATTACACCTCAAGTCGCATATCACAATGAGCAAGAACTCCTCCCCCATCTTCATTTCGAATAACATGCAAATTTCATCATATCTTATATTAAGCATTGTACTACAATATGACTCATTTAAATCAAACCACAAATCAATCACATATAGAAATTAATATTCAATTTGCATTTATTGAAAAAATCACATTCAAGGACTTAAAGGAAACCAAAAGAAAGATTTTTCTTTATTAGATTGAGTAAAAATATGCTCGTTTGAGCCAAAACTAGGCAGAAATTAGGTTGAGTTGCAATGTTATTTTTGTTTGAGTGAAAAGTTCTTCGTTTGAACAAAAATAAGGCAAAACATAATGTTATTTTCAACTCAATTTTTGTTTTAGCGGAAAATCTTTCACATGAGTAAAATTAGGGTATGAGTGAGGTTTGAGTTTTTATTTTTATTTTACTTGATTGAAAATCCTTCTCTTGAACGAAAATATTAGAGAAATCAACCCAACAACATAATCAAACTAATCTTCAAAGGTAACTTCAATAACATTTCAATAATGATACTTCTAGGCCATTCAATTTATTAATCATAATCTTGATTTACTCAAACATCATCTATGCAACTATACAAACCTTTACTCAACATTATAAACAAGTCCAAATAATATTGACTAGTAAACTTAAAAAAATAATCAACTTATGCTCAAAGTTCATTAAAAATCAAGTATCCAAATTTCATCATCAGAAACTACATTTATCAAATCAGACATGGTGATCACTTCATTCCTATATTATATTTGATTTCATTATCGATACCACATACAGAACAAGCAAACCAACTATCTCATCGATAAATCATCATAATCAACTACCTGGGATACACCAAGAGATTTTTAACAATTGCTAGGTATGGTGTCCATGTCACCCCCACATTTAGATGATCTAACCTAAGGTTTAATCAAAACATAATAGCTTCCCTTACTTGAAAATACTATCCTCATAACCAAATTATGAAATCTAGGCTATGAGGTTTCTCATAACTTACGGATGTAGAGCGAGTTATCCAAACATAACATAATTTTAGTATGTGATAAAACAAGTTGAGATGATCAATTTTTCCAACTGACTCCATCAAGATTGAAAAGATAAGAAAATTATGAGAGAGAAAATCTATAGAGCAAATAGAAACTTATTTTGTTTGAAAATCTGATTAGATGAAAATGTTGCTTAGATCCTCAATTATAAGAGATATGATCATATTTTGAAATAAATGAGGTATGAAAGAAAAAAGTTAGAGCAAAGGGAGAGACAATTTTTAGAGAGAGAAGGAGAAAAGGAAGAAAATTTGGGATGCACGTATGAATGTCACATATTTTCTTTCTAATCCAATTTAGTTTCATAATTATTTTAAAATTATAAATATTTTTAATGAGTACTAATAATAAAAAAGTTATTTAATAATTTTGATATTTCTTTGATTACACATTGAAGTATATAATTCCATCTAAAATAATTAAAATAGACTTGATTTGATGAACTAGCCCAAAGAAAAAACCATTGTAACTTAAATTGGACCGAACCAATTTTTCTCATTTATTGCTTCCTGCAATCCCACAATTACTAACTACACTCCTCCATTATTTGGAAAAGACTCAAACACTTTTTACTGTTGCATCACACAACACCACCATTATCACTACTTCCACCCCTGTCACCGTCACAACGCTGCTGCAGATGAAGAAGAAAAGAGGGAGAACGTTGCACAGAATACAGAAAATACAGGAAAATTCTTGTTTTGGAAAGTTTTTTCTAGAACATATTTCATATGTTCTGAAAAGCTCTTTTCGGAAAACCCTTATTTTCTAAAGGCATTTTATGAATTTTGGAAAGTTTTTTGAAAATCCCGTTCTTAAAAACTAATTACGGAACACATTTCATATGGTACTAAAATTCTATACCAAATATCACATTCAGGAAATTCTGATCTAGAAATGTTATTTTGAAAATTTAAAAAGCTTGTTCTGGAATGTTTCCGGAACAATTAATCCAGAAGTCACTTTTGTGGAGGGCAATATCATCATTTTAATAGTCTGAGGGGGTGTGCAAAGAAATTGTGGGGATGCAGGAAATAATAGCCTTTTTTTCTCTATCTCTTTGGGTTTCAGCCCTAGCCCATAGATTTATTGACTCACTTGTTTTTTAAAATAATTTTATTGAAAATAAAATAAGATTATTAGATAAACATTTTTATTAAGACATATAAATGTATTATAATTTATATATTAAATCATTATCTTTTAAAATTAAAATTTATTTTATTGATATTACTTAAATATTAAAGATATGTTCATGTTTTATTTTCTTAAAATCAAACCAAAGTAGTCAGATGCTCCTACATAGGGATAGATCACACAAAAGAATTTAAAAAATATTTACAAAATAAATTGTATCAGATTGATATAAATTTGCAAAATAATTTACTTAATATATCTAATTACAAACCAAACTTCTCATCCTGATTAGATTCGGATTTAAATTAAATGGTGCGATCAAAATTTTGAATACGGGAATAATAAATCCAATCTAACCTAGCATGCTATTCTAAATAAGAAATAAATTATTTTAGGGAAACGAGCATGAGATAAAATAAAAAAATTATTTTCTTTGTTCTCTCATTTTTTATTGATTTCAAAAACTTTTCTTCATCTTTTTTCTGAAACAATTTTCACCATTTCTTAACACTAATAGTTCAATTAGTTTTATATCTGAAAAATCTTTTTAAATTTTTGTAGTGTTTTTCATCTTATCATATTTTTAATTACACATTTGTTTGTTTTTGCACGATGTCATTTAATGATGACATATATTTAACTCCTTTTATGTGTTGTTTATTTCAATCACATAGAATACTATTTTGATATTTTCTACATAAATAATTTTTATTTTCTAACTCAATATCATAAGTGCAATTCTATCACTACAAATATATAAAAAAAATTTCATTTACTATAATATTATAATTTAGTGTCATTGCCACTACAAAAATAATTGTTTAGTGGGGTTATATTTGGCATTTCCAAGAGTTTTAACCCCCACTAACACTACAACAAAAATTGAAATTACCGACGGATATATTTTTGTCGGTAAATTTGAATTATCCACGGATTTTACTGACATATTCTGAAATTTTAATTATCGACGGAAAAATTCATCGGTAACACATATTTCATTTATCGACAGGAAAATTCGTCGGTAATTCAAATTATTTTACCGACAAATTTACCGATGGATATTTTCGTCGGTAAAAGAAGCGAGAAATTTTCCGTCCAAATTTGAATTACCGACGGATTTTTCCGTCAGTAAATTCGTCAGTAATTCAAATTTTTTTATCGACAAATTTATCGACGGACAAATTCGTCAGTAAAAAAAGTAGTAAATTTCCCGTCCAAATTTGAATTATTGACAGATTTTTTCGTCAGTAAATTCGTCGATACTTACATAACTCAAAATTCGTCGGTAAAATTCATCGATAATTTAATTTTTTTTTTTATCGACGAATTTATTGACAGATTTATCTGTCAGTAAAAGGAGCATAAAGAAAAAGAATGAGAAGAAAAAGAAGAATAAGAAGAATAAGAAGAAGAAGAGAAGAAGGAGAACAAAAAGAAGAAGAAGGAGAAGAATGAGAAGGAGAAGAAGGAGGAGAAGAAGAAGAAGGACAAGGAGAACGAGAAGGAGGAAAAGAAGAAGAGGAAGAAGAAGAAAACGACGGTGGCGATGGCAGTAGCGACAGCAACGGTGACCACGAAGAAGAACGAAAAAAAAAACTAAAAGAGGGAGGAGGAAGAAGATGAATAGTGCAACAAATTTACTGACGGATTTTCAATCGGTAATTACCGATAGATTTTTCGGTCGATAATTACTGACGGATTTTCCGTCAGTAATTACAAACAGATTTACCGATGGATTTTTTTGTCGGTAGTTACCGACAGATTTATCAACAGATTTACCATTGAATTTTTTTGTCGATAATTACCGACGTAACATGATTTCTGTCGGTAAAATTTTACCGACAAGCATTTTACTGACGGGTTTTGACCGTTGATAATCCATCAGTAATGTTGATTTAGCGACGAATTTTGACCATTACCGACGGATTTTGACCATTGGTAATATCAGTTTATCTTGTAGTGTAATAGGTTTACCCAGAGTTTGTAATTCCCTTAGAAGAACCAGCATGACTAACAAATTACTGAGGTTTTTTAGCATGCCCTGGAGAAACGCAACTTGTTATGGGTTTTCGAAACTGTCACTATTGTCGGGAGTTTTTGAAACTCCCGCTACAATTAGGAGTTTTCAGAACCCCCGCTACTGCCAAGGGTTTTCAAAACCCCTGCTAATGCCTGGGGTTTTCAAAACCCCTGCTATTTCCTGCGGGTTACCTTTAGATTCATTAAAACTTTAACTCTCTAAATAATAAATCAATAACCAAATTATATCATATGTACATCATTTCCAAGTTCAACTAATTTTGACCTTTGACCTTACACCCTTACAATATATATCTATCCATAACTCGAACAAAACAAATATCAAAAAGATTCATATGATTGTTTTATTTATCTACAAACGATTAGAACACTCACCCATTTATTTTCTATTTCTAAATCTAGTGTTGTAGTCCAAGTGGCATTAACAATTACTCGCAATTCTCATGCTGAATAAAAGACAAATGATATTGAAGAGTAAAGAAGACAAGGAATATTCAAGAAAATTCTGTGATGGTGTCACTTTAACATTCTCATCAACTCTTACGTCCACTTAGGTAATGTTCAATACACTTGTAAGATGATTATGTGCCATGGGTGAATGAAGTAAGTACTGGCGTTGGCACAAAGGTTTCACATGGATCAAGTCACTTACAAAACTCTGCTCAATGACTTGTGTATTTTTGGAGAATTGCAATTTTCATCCAATTTTCAAAGAGGAAAAAGTCAAGGAAGCACAAGATTTTTTTCAAGATCTTTTCAATAAAGATTACAATATCAATTTCTACCCTTACAATTGTACGATGAAGGATGAATGGGCTTGTCAATATTCGATTTAGTCCGAACAAATAAAATTTGTTTAAAAAAAATTCACAAGACGGGATGAAAAGAAAATAGAAAACAATAATATATATATATATATATATATATAATAAAATCAAAAAATATGAAAAAGAAAAGATAAAAATAAATAATAAAAAGTAATAAGAAAAAAATGAAAATACATAATAAAGAGCAGAGCAAATTAAAAAGAAAAATCTAGGTTGTCAATGTTAAATCTCGTCCGGGTATATCAATTTCATTTCTAAAATTAAAATGATTTGTTGGAAAAAATACACTAAAAAGTATAATAAATATATATTAAAAAATAAATATTGTTCTATCTCATCCTGTACGCACACTACAAGAATACAAAGAATTAGCTGCCAAAGATTAGTGTCGGCTTATATAGAGACGCTATTAGAATCAATTTTAGTGTCGGCCAAAAGACGCTATCCCTATATTATAAAATTAAAAATTATATTAATTATTTTGTGAGGACTGGACAACACTATTTCTTTCCATAATCGCGTCGGCCATGCAACACTACTTTCATAGTTTTAGATGAAACTTATATAAAAACATATCAGTTTGTTTGCGACTATCTGGGGACGCCAATATATTTTATAAATAGTGTCGGTAGTGGGACACCAATTCAATATAATGTGTAAATATATAGTATTAATCATTTGTGTGGACTGACCGAAGCTAATTATTTAAGGTAAGCATCGATTTCAGGACGATAATTTTATATTTTGTAAAAGTAAAATTCAAAAAGAACATTAATAATTTGAGCGTTGGAGGACGCTAATGTATTCCTAGTTAACGTCGGCTAGTCCACTCTATATTTTTAATTTGTTTTGTGTTCCCTAGCGGACACTTCGCTTTGAACAAGATTAAATTCTCACTTTGTTGTCCATTTCCCTCCTTCATTTAACTTTCTCATTACGCTCTCTGCACGTCCCTCTTCAATTTCAATCTGGCAGACACAGACATTCCCCTCTCCATTTTCAACCCCGCACACACAACCATTGCGCCCTAGAAATTAGGTGAACTCATTTCTTCTTTATTGCAATTTCAATGTCGCACACAACCCCTTCAATCTGCCCTTTGTTTTTCAATCTGCCCTAGAAAAATCCCCTTTCACATGGAACCCAGTTGAGTCCCAACGATGTTCAAGGCGATTTAGCAGCTGGATTGAGGTACTCAAGTGCAGTGTTAGGTGTGCTGGTTTGTGGTTCATGGTTCATGGTTCGGTGGTTGTTGGTTCGTGGTTCGCTGGTTGGGGGTTTGACGGTTCGCTGGTTTGTGATTCCCTGGTTCGTGGTTCCCTAGTTGGGGTGCTCTGTGATTATGTGGTAAGGGATCAAAAACCTTTTATGTTTGGTGCGTGTTGTGATTACTTTAATTCACAACTATTTATTGTGAAAATTTTGAGTGTGATTGTGTAAAGATATAGAGGGATGCAACCTTCACCTATTATCCTTAGTGTTGTGTTAGTGTTATTTAGTTTTGTTTGTCTTGATTGTCCACGGTAAGAATATTTTTTTCCACTCTGGATTTGATTCCACTGGCAACAATAAGATTTTGCCCCAACTTTCCAATTTGTCCAACAATCCTACTGTCGACTATGGGATTATAACTCCGGCTTCCCAATTTTCATAATTTGTCTGTATATAATGTTTTACATATCTATTCAAATGTAAGTTAATGAAGAATATACTTGGGCTTGTGTACATATTGGTTCATTGACCTAATTATTCAATATGATCTTTACACTTATGAAATAAATTTGGTTTGCCTGATGTACCACGTGGCATTGTAAAAACTCTTAGAATTTAAATAATAAAAAACATCTTATCATGTCAAGCTTCTTTGTTGCAACAATGACAATAAGTCTTCCAAACCTTTATTCCTTCTTTTCCTTTCACTCTCACTCTTACTCTCAGAAGACTAGTCCTCTCGTATTCAAAATCAATGTGACTTTGGGATTTCTAACAAGTAAGAAGTTTTATCTTACTTTTTGAGGAGATGGAGCTTAAGGAATCTCGCCCTGATGGTGTCACTGTGAACATTTTCATCAACTTTTTTGCCCACTTAGATCAAATGAATTGCGCTTTCTTTGCCTTGGCTATGATATTCAAACTGGTCTTTCACCCAGGTGCGATAAAGTTCAATACACTTATAAGAGGATTATGTGTCATGGGTAAGGTGAAGTAAGCACTAGTAGTGTCATAAAGGTTCTGTGTGGATCAAGTTACTTACAAAAATTTGCTCAAAGGCTTGTGCAGTATTGGAGAATTCAAATTTGCCATCCAATTTCTCAAGACGCTTGAATGCATATCAACAAAACCTACCTGACATGGTAACTATATTACGATTATTCGATATTTGTTCAATCATAGATAGATGCGTAGGTGACTCGTGTTATCTATTTTTAAAGATAAGTGTTAATGGAATTTCTCCTAGTGTATTAACCTATAATACTCTAGTGAGTGGCTTTTGCACTAATGATCAGTTTAAATAAGTTATTGGTATTGTAAGTGAAATGAGGTCAAATAACATAAGTCCTTATGCTTGTACTTATAATGCGTACATGTATGTCTCTTGAAGAACGACCTACATGTCTCATGTTGGGCGATCTACAGGTCTCTTGCAAGTGCCATGATCAAACGTCATACTCGAATTTCACCTAGAATTATGGACGATGTGTGGGTAAAAAGTTCCATGTCATAGAACGTGTCTCTGACAAAAATCCCCATGATTGCCATCCAGAGGTACCATGGACCCACATACGGAAGTGGTACAACGTAGGAGAGTGGGGGCATTTCAAGGAACAAGTATTTAAGGACGTTGAGTGCATGAAAATGGGCAGATTGGACAAAAATATTATATATATATATATATATATATATATATATATATATATATATGATATTGGTCTTATATATTGTTCTTACACATATAAGGTATTTAACACCACTTTTACACCAAAACCTTAAGGTAATAGTGTTATGAGTCTTTATTCTTATATAGTGTTTAACTTTATCTTTTCTATCCAATGTGAAACTTTTGACTCACACTTGGAGTATTCCCAACAGTTTTTTATTGGAAACAATTCTTTTGGAGCATATTAGACAGTAAAATTTTTCCCTGTAAGATAGTGAAATGCACATGTGACTTTAGGTGCTTCAGAAGCTAAACAAAGTGGTTTATGTTTTCAATCTAGTTTCCACTTTTCAAACCACAATTTCAAAAGTAGAGAGATGGTAATTTTTTGTCTTAATTACTATTTTGATCCCCTGATTTGTTGGTTTGATTCATTTTGGTCTCCTTATTATTTTTTAGTTCAATTTGCTCTTCTAATTCTTTAAAAATGTTCAATTTCTTCAATGTCGTTAAGTTGACGTTAACACCGTTTTCGTACATGTCACGTGTCATTTTATGAAATTTTCAATTTTTTTTTTTAAATTTTTAAATTTTTAATTTTTTTTAATTTTGTTTTAAAAATAAACTGTCACATGTCACTTTATGGTTGTGACACGTGGTAGTTTATTTATTTTTTTTAATTTCAAAAAAATCAAAATTCTACAAAATGACACGTGACATGTACAAAGACGGTGTTAACATCAACTTAACAGTAAGAACCAAATTGAACCTTTTTAAAGAATTAGAGAACCAAATTGAATCAAAAAATAATAAGGGGACCAAAATGAACCAAACCAATAAATTAGGGGACCAAAACATTAATTAAGTCTAATTTTTTCATGTTTTTTTCACATTGGAGAAACTTAGGTCATGCACCTCGGACTGTAGTTGGCATTAGAGATGACAAATAAACTCGCCCCCGTGGGTATTGCCCGAACTCGTCCGCGTTTTGACAGGGAATCCCCGCATTGACTAAGTATGGGTATGGGTATGGAGAATTCTCGAGTTTTTTAATTGGGTGTGAGGATGGTTATGAGGATGTACATATCCCCGCTATAATACTCGTCTCCGTCATATCTCCGTCATTATTTAAATTATTAAAATATTCACAATTAATTAAGTAAACCCTACATATATATATATATATATATATATATATATATTCAATTTTTTATTTCTTTTAATTATTTGGTTTGTCATGAAATTTATTTGCATTTCCAATATATTTTACATCTTATCATAACATTTATGTAATTACGTTAAAATGATATATGTAAATTAAAATATTTTCATATCTCATATTTGAATATTCCTATTATTTTTTAATATTTTTATTTATTGTATATTTTCCTTTCACATGGGTATGTTTAATGCTCTCAAATTAAGTGTTTAACAGCATAAATCTTTCATTTACTAGGTAATATAAAAAAAAATCTTTACTTATTTTTATTAATTTTTATTTTATTTGAATAACTCTTTTGTTTCGTTAAAATAATTATTTCTCAACCATTAAGTATATATTTTGATATTTGAAAAATGTTCTTAGATGTCTAAGGTATTTTTCATCTTATCATACCCTTAATTATATATTCATTTTCCTTTGTGCGATTTCTTTCAATAGTTTCTCAAATTGTTTCTAAGACATACATTTGTTAATTTTTTTAATATTTTTATTTGTTGTTTATTTTCATCATGTAGAATATTATTTCAATATATTTTATCTAATTATTTTTTATTTTCTAACTCATTATATCAATCATACTGTAATTTTTTCACTATAATTGTATAAATAACTTTTATTTATCACAATATCAAAATCTAATGTAATTGCCATGAATATTTTTTTATCACCATCCAACATATATTGGAGTTCAAAAGATACAATATCCATGTTAAAATTTTATTATTATATTTATTATTTGTTATTTGCGTCATTTTGATTAAGTGGTGTATTATCATTTTTATTAATATATAAAAAAAGAGATTCATTAGAATTTATATAATT
>Ga0209389_1006678_pt1 | contig 10061 bp, 6 predicted proteins | sample CowpearedBW_FD_187526 | JGI IMG/M metagenome (GOLD analysis project Ga0209389, IMG submission 187526) | Root nodule microbial communities of legume samples collected from California, USA - Cow pea red BW (SPAdes) (version 2) | ecosystem: Host-associated > Plants > Roots > Nodule | place: USA...
AATGTGGTTGAAGGGACTCACCCTTGAGGGGGAGATTGTTAGGAATCCAAGTGTGAGTCTAAGTCCCACATTGACCAAAAATGAGAAAGTATAACACTATATAAGAATCAAGACCCATAAACCCATTGCCTTAAGGTTTTGGGTTGAGAGTGGTGTCAGTGTCTTATGTGGTTAGGCTCAGATCTCATTGGTGTTGTTCTCCCCAGTGAAACCGCCTCTGTAAAAGCTGACAATATTCATCTCCTTAGGTATCTAAAACACTGAAAGTGTCCGAGAAGTTTCCTTGTTGGAATGCGTCACCGAGAGAGACTCATGATTTCAATGAGAGTGTTTCACGTCTATTCTGCTGCGAGATTTTCAATCTCCATCGAAGGATCGATGATTGAAGACTTGACTGGGGATTTCTACCGTTCAAATCACGATTCAAACGATTCTCCATGAAGTGCCACTCATTAACATGTCATGGAATGAGCATCATGCTTTCTATAGTGAAAGGTTTCAAGACCTTGATGATCATATCCAAAATGTCACTGACCTTCTATCTATTGCCTATAATAGAGATAATCCAAGAAATGATTAAGTGAGGTGGCTCTTAGGTCATGCATTGCATTTGGTGTGTTGCATTCATACTTTTCCTACTTGTTGTCAGTTTTATTATAAGTTGCTTTTAGGTTTTAATCAATTGATTATATCGGTCTTTATCAGCTTCAGGTAATTTTTTTCTTTGCTTTTGTTGGTTGTATGTTATTCGTTGTCCCTGATAGTTTATCTATGTTGGTATAATGAATGGAAATTTTAGTATTTCCCTAAATACCTAATTAATTACCTTTATTTGATGGATCAAAAATGGGAGAAAAATTAAGCTACATATCATGAATTGATTAAGATAACTGGACCTGAATGGTTGGCACTGCTAAATGAATGAAACTGCATAAGTTGTAATGAAAGTTGGATCTAAAATTTGAAAGAAAACCACAATAGTGATACGATGAGCATGTGTGCATGTATACTTTTGCTTGTGTGTGCAATGTATATGTATTTTTATGGACAAAAGTTATTTCAGGTTTTCACAAGGGATCTTACTTCATCAGTTCAATTTGAAGTACAGTGAATTTTGGCTTCAACAAATCAGGGGAAGAATATTAACACAAGTGACATTGGTGCATGAATTTGATGAAACAAGTGCATGGGATCATGTGTGTTTGATGAGGATATGATAAGAACTTGTTGATGATCAAGTTTGTGGCCTGTTGTATCTGGATTTATCATGAAGATCTCGAAGCTTGAAGTTTGAATTGTATTTGTAGACTATATAACATAGTGTAGATGTCGTTTTGTCTTGTGTATGCCCTTCTCAATCTGTTAAAAAGGATTTTAACAGGTGAAAAGACTTGTTGAATATAGTTTTGGTATAAATGTATTCAATCAATTGAATTGTTATTCAATCGATTGATTTCACTTAAGTCAAGTGAAATCAACAGATTGTATAGACAAATAAACCTGTTGAATTCACTTATGACCAAGTTCTATAAGGTCTTTTTTCAAAGAGCGGAGAAACACTTGAGATTTTTTAGCGCAAAAAATAGTGGAACGAATTTGGAAAACTCTTTCTCTCTCTTACTACACAATGTGCAACTCATGATTGAAGATCTTTTGATCTTGGAGCAAAGTTTTGCTTGTTTGAAGCATTGAAGGATGTGTTTTGGTTGGCTAGGGAGAGTCTCCAACCAGGTTTGGATGTTCTTGTGCTTCTGTGTGTTTCCTGGTATGATTCCAAATTTGCAAGTGGGATCTTGCAATGTAGAGGTTAAGGTGCTTGTAGGATTCAAGGATCTTGGTGTTTTGCTTTATTCAAAAGTGTAATCTTTGAGGCATTTTGTAATTCTTTTGATATATTGCATGATCAGACTCAAGTTGTCTTGATAAACTAGATGTAGCTCAGTTTTGAGTGGACCTGTATAAAAATCTCAAGTGAAATCAAAAAATTATACGAACAAATCAACCTATTGAATTCACTTAACACCAAGCTTATAAGTTGTTTTTTCATAGAGTGCATAAACACTTGAGATTTTTGAGAGCAAAAAATAGTGGAACGAATTTGAAAACTCTCTCTCTCTCTATCTGATTATACAGTATGCAACTCATGATTGAAGATCTTTGGATCTTAGAGCAAAGTGTTGCTTGTTTGAAGCATTGAAGAACGTTTTTTGGTTAGCTAGAGAGAGCTTCCACCCACATTTGGATGTTCTTGTGCTTCTATGTGTTTCTTGGTGTGATTCTAGGTCTAGAAGTTGGATCTTGTAATGTAAGGGATAAGGTTCTTGTGAGATTCAAAGATCTTGGTGTTTTGCTTTATTCAAAAGTGTGGTCTTTGGGGGATTTTGTAATTCTTTTGATATAGTGCATAATCAGGCTCAGGTTATCCTGATAAACTACATGTAGCTTGATTTTGAGTGAACCAGTATAAAAATCTATGTGTTTATGTTTTTATCTTTCTTTCTCTCCTTTTTTTTTTAATATAAAGTTTAAAGAAATTTGTGTTTAATAGTCTTTTAATGGTTATTGTATGATTTGACATTATCTGAGACTATATCTCTATTTTGTTGATTGAAATTAATCTTGATAAGTTTTAAACATTGTTTCTGAGTTTATCTTTAAATTCATAAGTTTGCATAATTCTCAGTTTTCAATTGATTGTTTTTATATTTTGATCTGTTGAAATATAATGTTGTGTTATCTGTTTAATGAAATCAATTTGTTATCCCTATTTTTAATCGATTGGAAGTGTACATATCAGTAATAATTGCATTCTTTTTTCATGGTTGGTCTGATTCAATCAAAAAGGAGATTTAAGAAATTAAAAGTAATCAAAGTTTTCAAAAAGTCAATTCAACCCCCCTTCTTGGCTAATTACCCATTTCACTATTTACACAATTCACATTGTTGAACACTATATCACTTAGCACAAAGGCAAGATTTTTCAGTTAGTTAAAGTGTTGGGGACGGTAAGTTGGACAAGTCTAGGTCGTTGATATAAGAGAAAATGAGTAGAGCATAGCTTTCTTTTTCCTTGATGAGTGAATTTTTTAGGACCAAAATTTGTCTTGTTAGGGAGAATTTAAAAACCTAGAAAATGACATTTTAGAAGCGATAATGGTCTAAAAATAGTACCCACTTTCTTTTAGATGTGTTAGTTTGGTACCCGCTTTTAGAAATGTGCCAATCAAGTCCCAACGTTTTTAAACGTGTCTCAATTAGGTCCCTTTCAGACAAAAAATATTAGCGCCGATAACTTTATTCATGACTTTTACCACTAAATTTTAATATAAATATCAATACTTAATTTTATAAGTCATTTTAAATATCAATACCATTTATGGCGTTAATAATTTTTTTCTAAAAGGGACCTAATTGAGGCATATTTTCAAAAGTTGGGACTCAATTGACACATTTTTAAAAGCATGTACCAAACTAACAAATCCGAACGAAACTGGGTACCATCCGACTAATTAAAGCTTACTTTTAATATTAAAAGATTTTACTATAAATAGTTTTGTTATAAACGAATTTCATTATTTTAAAATACAAAATCTCTCTAAAAACCATTTTTCTAGAATTCTCTAATTTATCTCTAGGATTTTTCACCATTCGTTTGTTTGATTGAAGATATGAGAACATTAGAGTGGTTCTCGCGGTGAGCTCTTTAATTTAGATCAATTAGATTCATTTGGGTAAGTTAGTTTTTAACCCTTTTTCTCGTCTTTTTCATTTAATATTGGTTGCATGTGAGGTTTTTTCCTATTGGCATGTGCCTTTGTGATATTTCTTTTGAACCTTTGTTGACCAATGTCTTTATTGGCATGGTTGGATCGTCTTGATGTTGTCTTTAGGCTTAGAAAGGGGTACCCTGCGAGTTAAGAGGAGTTTTCGTTGTTTTGGGTCTTATGAGTTGCTTGGTCAAGTAAGAGAAACTAGTATATATTTCTTTTAAAAGATTATTTATTTATTTATTTATTCAGTAATTAAAGTTAATGGTAATATCTTGATAAAATTTTTGAAGTTATCTACCCACGTTTAAAATGTGAGGTTCCTATTATCATTTCTCTAGTTTAACTCACTCAGTATAATTCATCATTTCTCATCACAAAGAAATATATACTCATAAATAACTTATAAGAGTGGACTTGATTTCTTGAAACTATGCATTTTTTCTTAAAGAATTTAAATAATTAAAATGAGGTTGTTGTTATCTCCAATTTAAGGATCTAGAAAAAGAGGTAAAGAGCAGTAGATATAATTTTTAAAAGATGATACTCGATTATTTATTATTAAAAAGTTGAATTGTAAATAGTTTTCTAATAATTGAGATTCATTTTATAAAGCACTCTATCTTTATAAAACTTCCTTTAGAACATCCTCTAACTTTTCTCTAGATTTCTAAATTAACTGTTCATTTGATGGACAATCAAGAACCACTAGTGGAGTCATTATAGAGAAAAAAAATGAATTTTATTTATTCATAAGTTAAATGTGTAAAAAGTATTCCTATAACTTACTGTATTTTTTATATTTTAATTTTACATAAAAAATTATTTTATTTTATAAGATTATTTATTTATGTATTCAATAAGTTAAACTAATGGTAATACCTTGTAAACACTATGAAGTTATTTACTCAGATTTAAAATGTGAGATTTGTATTATCATTTCTCTTTTTGAACTCACTCATTATATTCTATCATTTCTCATTAGAAAGAAATAGATACACACAAACAACTTATAAGAGTGGACTTGATTTCTTAAAACTACACATTTTTTAAAAAAAATTTAAACAATTAAAACGAGGTTGCTACTATCTCCAATTTAAGGATCTAGAAAAACGGGTAAAGATCAGTATATATATTTTTTTTAAAGATGATGCTCAATTATTTTATTATTAGAAAGTTGAACTATAAATAGTTTTTTAATAACTAAGTCTCATTTTATAAAAACACTCTATCTTTCTAAAACTTCCTTTAGAACCTCCTCTAACTTCTCTCAAGTTTTTGACTCAACCGTTCATTTGATGAACAATTAAGAACCACCAATGGAGCCACCTCAGAAAAATTTTCATATATTCTCAATCAGAAAAAAAAAACAGGCTAAATTCACTTTTGCCATATTTTTTTGATACATTTTAACGTTTAGAGGTGAAGTTGGTTGTGATGACCATGTATGTGCCTCAAATTAGCTCAAAGTGAATCTATGTTGAATTATGTTCTTAGTGATATGCTTTGTTCTTTGATATGATGTTTGTAGGTAGTTGTAGTATCTTGTCTGATATAGAGCTCTAGCAGCATTCCATAAAGAAGAGTATGTTCTACAACAGGTAAATGAAACTAGCTTTAAATTTAATAATATTGATGATTGATGAAATTGAATTTTATGGTGATGATTTGTGATGAATTGGTTGTGTGAAATCTATTTTAAAATGTTGATTTTATATGTATGAAGTGAATGATTGAATTTATGCTTGAAATGTTATTAAATTATTGACATTAATGGCATCTATGAATTGGATGTGTGACCAGATTGGACTTGTCTGAGGTTGTAGTATGAGTAAAACTTTATCTGTTTTCAACTAAAAATGAGTGAAAATCCTTGTCGAGTTAGTTAGAAGACAATCATATCAGAATTGACCTACAAAGTTATAAAGACTCATTGGGCGAGCATACGACTCGCTAAGGAAGAATCCAAAATTTGCAAGTCAAAAAGCTCCAACACTTTGACTCGATAGGCAATTTAATCCTCGCTAGGTGAGCTTACTTAATGCGGTGACAGGGGGTATATTCACTAGCCAAAGCCTGGCTATGCAAGTATGAAAATGCTGAAAACCTAAAAGCAAGGTGTGTGCTCACATAGAGAAAGATACCTAGTTGTGAGAGTCAAAGATTTTTTTTATTTGTACAATTGATAAGAGATATAATGTACTATATAAGAATTTACCTTGTTATGCACGTAGGAGGGGTGTTGCTTAACCATTATAGTTATAGCCCCTAAGAGGTAGGGATGAGTTATGAAAAATGTATGGCCTTAAAATCTACTTAGTACACTAGTCCTCCGAAGGTTGTGTCAGATATTTATCTGTTTGTGAATTGACTTGAATGTGATGTGTGATTTGTAGTATGATGTAAATTTATTCTAGCTTATTATGTGTCATTTGTAGTGGTGTTGGTATCCACATGTTATGACTATGTAATTCATGATAGTAGATGATAATGCAAGGTCTAGAAAGAGTAGCTTTAATGCTTTCATGGAAGGAAAATTGATAGTATAGATGTAGAGAGCAATGTGATGTACTAGTTTACTCCTTGTAATCTTTTGAAATATTGTTGAATATGTTTTTCATATGGAGGATTGTACATTATCTTATAGACTTTGTAAACTATATATGTGCATTTGATATAATAATGTAATAGCCTTTTGACAATGTTTGGATGCTATAATTTCCTCGTTACCTAAAATTATGCACCATAAAAATAATGCCTCCAAATATTCAAGGAAAACATCACTGCTATTAACTCCAAGTCATGAGTAAGGTAATTCTTCTCATGAATCTTTAGTTGCCTTGAAGCATAGGCCACAATTTTCTTCTCTTGCATAAGAACACAACCTAGTCATGATATGATCTTCAGGGGTCTTCTGATTTAATTAAATATAGGAAATAATGATTTATATAATAATATTTAAATGTAATATTAATGGGTATTAAAGAGCACTTGTTGATAATTAATGTGGAATTTAGAGGGTCTTGCGTAATTCATTCTATAATAAGATCCAATTTGTAATATAATGAGATACATATGAATTTGATAGCAAATTAAAATTTCTCTTTGAGAACTTTTTGGAGTTCTGCGTTATAATAACCCAATTTTGGCCTTATTAGGGTAACTTGTAATGATCAACCTCATGACTTATCACTCACCTTCTCATGTTTCTTGAGTGGGGCGTCAATAGGGTTGGCTCACCACAAGTTGGGTTAAAAATTAGTCAACTCAACCCGGCTCGACCCACCACGCGTTGGTGGGTTAGTGGGTTAGCTCACTTACAAATTTTTTTATTATTTATTTTATATATATATTTCATTATAATGAAAATGAATTGACTCTATTTATTTTTAATAATAGTGGAATCAAAGTGTTCACCTAATTTTTGAAATATTATTATAAATATAGTAGTTAAAGATTAAAGAATCAACATATATAACTTGGCAAACAAATAAATTAAACATTCAAACTATTAAAATATTATTGAGCAACATTCTAACATTTGAAAATATGAAATTGTGAACCTATATAATTAGAAATAATAAATAATTATAATAAAAACGAGATCTTCTATTGTATGTAGAGTCAGGTTAAAGACTTAATCCACCTTCAACCCGGCTAGAACTCGTTTAAACTGTGGGTTAAAGTGAGTCGGGTTTTGTTCAAACCACTATAGAAAAAAATGACTAATATTGGGGCACTGGTCAACCTCATATTGAGTTCTAGAAAACTTTGTTCACATTTATCCATTCACACAAATGATTGGTCTTTACAAGTTAATTGCGTCAAAGAGGCCACAATCTTTGAAAATCCTTTTATAAACCTCCTATAATATCTTGGTAGTCTAACAAAGTTTCTGATCTATGTCACCGTATTAGGACGTTCTCATTTTAGTCATGCCCCTACCTTTGCAAGATCTACTAATATACCTTGAGTTGAGATGACATACCCTAGAAACTGCACTTTTTCATCAAAACTTACATTTTGACAGTTTAGCATATAAATACCTCTCTTTAAAGTGCCAACATTGTCCTCAAATGTTCTTCATGTTCTTTAGAGGTTTTGGAGTATATAAGAATGTCATCTATGAAGATGACAAACTTATCTAAGAAAGGCCTAAAGATTCTATTGATATTGTCCATGAGTAGCGTAGGAGCATTGGTCAGTCCAAACGGTATCACCACATATTCATAGTGCTCGAATTTGGACCGAAAGGTCATTTTCTGCACCTCTTCAGCCTTTACCAAGATTTAACGGTATCCAAATCTCATATCAATCTTTGAAAACATTGCACCTAACAATTGGTCTATTAAATCATCTATCCTTGGCAAAGGATAATTGCTTTTTTATGATAAGCTTGTTGAGCTGGTTTTAGTCGACATACAACTTTGAGCTTCAATCCTTCTCCATTACTATTAGAATCAATGCTCCCCAAGGCGACACACTTGGTTAGATAATTTTTTTTTCGTGTAACTCCTATATCTACTTCTTCAGCTCAACCAACTTTACTAGAGTCATTTTATATGGAGAGCTATTGATACTAGTGCAGCTTCAGGCACTATATTTGATATAAACTTTTTATGGTCTTCATCCTTTTCCTCCATACACGTGAGTATAACAAAACATTGAGTTCCTCCCTTTAACTCACTAGAAACTTGTTGAGTTGACAACAAAGACAACTTTGGCTCCTCAGGAAACACCACCTTCTTTTGGTTGCAATCAATAAGAATGTGATTGATAGACAATAAATCCATTCTTAGGATTATAGCAAACTCTTGCGGAGGTAGTCATATCAAGTTGACTTTGAATATATGTCCCTCTACCATAACATGAAACTCATAGCGAACCTTTGAGGTAGACACTTAACTAGAGGCTAGAGTTGTCACTACAACATCAAATTGTAACTCTTTCATTGTCATTCCAACTCTTCAACACAACTGCTTAACACAAAAGAGTGTGTTGCTTCATAATCAAACAACACTCTTAAACTCTTATCATCTATGGAACAAACACCAAGAATTAAATTACTTGATCTTACAACTTCCACTCCAGACAAAGCATGAATTATTCTAGTTGCCTAAGGGTGATTGCCTCCTTTGATTCCTTATTGTTGTTGTTGTGGTGGTTTGACAACCATTGTAGCCCCTTGTTGTTGAAGCAATCTTTAGAAATATGTCATTTTCTTCTGCAGACATAACACATCAAAGTACTCAAGAACTATGGACAATCTCTCCTCAAATGAGGTCCATCACATTGATAACATTGCACTCCTTTTGTTTTTGAGGTCCATTGGGGCTTCTTCTTTTCTCTTTCTCTCTCTCTCTCTCTCTCTCTCTCTCTCTCTCTCTCTCTCTCTCTCTCTCTCTCTCTTTTGGCTTACTCACATAAGGACCTCTCACTTGTAGCCTTAGCATCCGACTCTCCTCCTTTAGCTTCTCTATCTTAGCCTTTTGCACTAAAGTTGAAAACTCTCTAATTGTCTTACGCAAGCGTAAAGTAAAGTAAAAATGCAATGGATTGGTTTAGACATCAAGCAAGTAGGGAGATCATTTACTTGATCTCCTACTTGAGACCATTATTAAACTTCCTACATCTTCATACCTCATGGGAGGATAGTTGATAGTATAAATGTAGAGAGTAGTGAGATGTACCAGTTTACTCCTTGTTAACATGTTGTTTACATGAAGGACTGTATATTATAGTATAGACTTTATAACTATATCTGTGCATTTGATATAATAATGTAATAGCCACTAGTACAGTAAGGGCTTTTGCCCCGGTTATTTTCCACATTTTGCCTCGGGTCTGGAACCGAGGCATATTGGGGCAAGGCCAAGGCCTCGGTTATCACCCGAAGCCATAGACCCAGTTTTATGCCTCGGTTGTTTTGAAACCGGTGCCATAGACCCAGCTTTCTGCCTCGGGTCAGTTAGAACAGAGGCCATAGGTGATAAATATTTTTTTTAATTCAAATTTTTGCAGGCTTTTTGGCCTCGGTTATGGTTAGAACCGAGGCCCTATGTGAGTTTTTTGCCTCGATCTTGGTAAGAACCGAGGCATATTCCCCTACTTTTTTTTAAAATAAATTTCCTATTTTATATATATTCCCACATTCATATAATTTTCAGACCTGCATATAGTTTTCAGACAGCAACACAACCATAACAGAATATTTTCTCAAACATCCATAATCCAAAAACATTTAAAAGATAATTGAAATGTACACAATCGAAATACATATATCCTAATCAATAC
>Ga0209389_1006680_pt1 | contig 10059 bp, 3 predicted proteins | sample CowpearedBW_FD_187526 | JGI IMG/M metagenome (GOLD analysis project Ga0209389, IMG submission 187526) | Root nodule microbial communities of legume samples collected from California, USA - Cow pea red BW (SPAdes) (version 2) | ecosystem: Host-associated > Plants > Roots > Nodule | place: USA...
CTAAGCCACGTAACCAAAACTTAAACCTTATTATTTCCTGTTGATGTTATTGTGCAGTTGCCCCACTTCCCGATGCTGAGTTCATGGAAGCTCCATATACATTTGTTCATACCATACCAATAAATCCAGAAAAATTCCTAGAAACCCAGAAAAAGAATCTTCGTCTTAATTCAAAGTCCACTAATCCACCCCGCCCAAACCATTTCATTGGAACAAAAACGTTAAACCAAATCAAAAATCGAAACCTTCAACTCAACCAAAATTTGCAGCTTTCAGCGTCAGAAATGATGTTACACCATTCTTCTCGATCAAACAACAACATGCAAAATTCTATTTCTTAATTCAAAAAGCTAAGACCCTCAAATCACCAATGATTAAGAATCATTCAGGTATGCAAGCAAACACATAACATAGAAAAAGAAGCATAAACTGCACAAACAAAAACACGGTGACTAAGAAAACCAAATTGTCTAGGAAAGTGAAAAACGTTGGTGTAAGCACTTAGCATACCTTGAAGACCATTAATATTCAACGTGTACCATTAGAAAAGACTTCGGTTCAATCCACGTGCAGAGCTAAACTATGCTGAATTCGCCTCAGTTGATGACACGTAATGATATGGTTTCTGATGAGGGATTATGGTTTTGAAGGAAAACGAAGGCACCATGGAGAAGGAGTTTTTTGAATAACCGCAAATTGAGACCGGGAGTGTTCAAACGGGGTATTTATAATATAGGGGAAGGAAAAGCAGGAGAAAAAGGTCTTGGAAATTTGACGGCGGAGAAACGGTAACGGAGGGAAATATTCGTTAGAATTTTTGTGGTTTTGTAACGGACGTTGAGTGGTTTGGGGTTGACTGAAGCGTTGAAAACACCGACCAGAGCACACGTTGGGAACTTGGATTTCGAACATTCCTGTCAGCAGCGTCGTTAGCTGTCTTTAGCTTTCTTATGTTTCGGTGAGAATCTCTCCGACTGAATTGGGATAAAATATGATTAGTTCAATATTCATAAGGAGATAGATGAATTTGAAATTCTCCTTTATAGAAACAATAAAATTTCCTTGGTGGAATATATTCCTTACTATTTTCTCTCCTTTTATTAATAGGTTTATGATTATATTTCCTAAATTTTGACATAAAACTTAATTTATCTATGTATCATACTTTAATATATTTTACTTATTAAATTTTAAAAATAAATAAATATAATCTTTTAATTTAAAAATATTAATTTCTTTTTACGTGTTAAATGGTTAATATTTATGTTCCTGCAGAAACAAATAAGAGATGTCAGTGGACACGAATAATGTATTATCTTAATCCTTGATCCCTGAGCTGGCTCCTTCTTGACTTGTACATGTCGTCTTTTAACGTAGGCGGTTTGGATCCTTGAGGGGTTACCTGCGAAAAGTGCTCTGACGATCAAGTCAGCAAAAGGCTCTCAAAAGTCAAATCTTAGATTAGGAATTTAATGAAAGCGTATCTCTTAATTGTTGGGGTCCATATATATTTATAGAGTCATTAGATGTGTCTGCCCCTTCCTGTGGGTTGGGCCCCTCTTGAGTCATTTTGGGCTAATGTTCAGATTCTCTATGGGCCTGGGCTGAGTCCAAATTCTGAGCATTTGTGAGAGGCTTAAGTTCGAAGTTAACGGTTCTATGTTATAATGTGACATTTTATAGTAGGCGGTCTAGGCCGCTATGTAATCTTGTTTAGTTGACTATTTTTATTAAGGGACTATAGGTAGGCGGTTTAGGTTGTATGATTACCCAAGTTCGCATAGGTATAGTACAATTTAAGTTAGTACATGTCATAGAGTATAAATATTTCAAATGTTCAAAATGTTATTTGACACGTCAAAACAATTTAATATAGATGGATTACGATGACTAGATTTATTCATTTTTAAAATTTGGATATCAAATTATATCAAAATTTAAAACATTGACGAGTTTTAATTTTGTGTCATAATTGAAGAACCAAAAGTATATTTAACCCTTATTAATATATAATAAAAAATAATTGAGAAATTTGAGTTTTATTACATTGTATTTTACTAGTCTAGTTAGCCTAGTCATGGACTAGTTTTTCTATATGTATAAACTTTTTCTTTTCTATAAGAATTCTAGTTTCTTGTGCTTCTTTATGTGATATGGTATTAATAGACCATCATCATTAGTTCCTTCTATTTTTTTTTCCTTTTTGGTCTTTTCTTTGTTCTTGTTGGTCTATCTCTTTGTTCTTGCCTTTTTCCATGGCTTCTTATAACCTCGTTGCCATTGCCACTACTAAAGAACCCCATCAATATCCAAACCTTTCCCTTTTTGTACACCATTCTTACTTCTCAATCCTTGGATCACAGAAATTACACCACCTGGAGTTGTGTGATGTGAATTGCTCTCTTTATCAAGAATAAGATTATGCTTATCGATGGATCCCTTCCCCAACCTTCGGAAACCAATCCTTCTTTTACCTCTTGTACATGGGCTAACAACATTGTCATGTCATCGTTATATAACTCAATATCAAAAGATATATTTACTAGCATCCTCTTTGCCACAACTGTTTGCGAGATTTGGGAAGCTCTTCACACTCCAAAAATGTCCCTTGCATTTTTCAATGTCAGTGACAACTTATGTCCCTCTAACAAGGTTTTGATAGAGTTAGTACCTATTACATATAACTTAAATCTATATGGGAAGAACCATCTGGATACAAACCCTACTTCGCATGTTCATGCAGTGGCCTTCAACAACTACAACACCATATTGATTCTCAGTATGTGATATCATTTTTTATGGGATTACACGATTCTTTTTTCTCAAATCATAGGTCAAATCCTTTCAATCCTCTTCATTCAATCAGTAATGTTTTCTTTTTCAGTCTTCAAGAAAAAGCTCAACGTGAGATTATTGAAACTCAATCTTCAAAAACCTCTAAAAATTTGGCTTTTTCTATTCATACTTCTCGAAAAATCTCAATTTGACAAACAAAGATCTCTTAAGAAAACAAGACCTAGATGCAGTCATTGTGATATCTTAGATCATACTAAAGAAAAATGTTATAAGCTTGTAGGATATTCCCCAAATTGTTTATACCATCAAGTAACAGTGTTGTTGAATCTTCTGAAAATACTCCCACCAATAATTCTATCTCAACCATTGCCCAATGTCAACAATTAATACAATACTTCAACACAAAGTTATCTGATATATAAGTGTTTTCTTATTTGATAAGTTTAAAGATAAAAGAAAGATAGGAAAGATCTTTGTCTATATTGTAAAGAAATATCAATATCAATCTTCTACATTTGCTACCTCTTATTATTTTGACTTAGGATACAATCTTATGATTTGTGAAATTATCTTGAGAATGATGATGCACACAATGTATAATATTTGAAAAAAAATAAAGTCACATAAATATTAATAAGAGATGAAAAAAAATGTCTTGATCTGAATGATGCATTTTAGTCTTGGGTGGAGAAAAATACTAAAAGGAGTTTAAAAATTATTGGATAAAACATAAATATTAATAAGAGATGAAAAAAAAAATTTCTTAATGATCTGAATGATGCATTTTAGTCTTGGGTGGAGAAAAATACTAAAAGGAGTTTAAAAATTATTGGATAAAAACCATAAAAGATTTGGAAATTTTATTTTATATTTCTTATAATATTGTGGAAGGGATTTATAAGAAGTAAATTATCAAGTTAACTATTTCATTCAGGTTAAATATTTGTACATATAGTTTTAATTAATCCGAAGTTGTTTTTAATGTGATTTTTAATGTATTATGAAAGTAAAAAATTTATCTTAAAAACTTGCCATATTTATAGTAAACCATAAAACTAATTTTCAGTATTTGCTTAATAGAAGAATTAGAAAATATTTTTCCTTGCGTGTTGAAACTGGAAAGGAGGACATTTTTTCTCCCTTTTACATTTTATAGAAAAGTAAATAATTATCATGAAATAAAAAGAATTTTATAATAAAATATGTTCGGTAAATTTAACTTTTTATTTGTCTTTTACATTTTTTCTTTTATTTATCTAAAAACACGGACACAAAATATGTTCAAGTCACACCTCTTTTCTCTTTTGTTCTCACATATTTATTTTTATTTCTAACATTTTTGTTTTCCATAATTCAATCCTGATTTTCTTCTTCTTCTTCTTCCCAACAACGTCTTAAGTTTTATATTAGAGGTTAAAATCATATTACATCTGCATTAATAACAAGCATATTTATTACATTAATTAAAAACTCCAAATTAATTTTCTATTTAATATGAGTGATTAAAAACACTCGTTACTTTACGGTTAATATTGATTAATACAAAATTTTAAGAAATTTCTTGGAAGAATGTTGATTCGTGCATTCATTAATAGGTGTGGTTGAATTCAATGTTTCAGAATAAGAATCAAACACAACCTTGCACCGTCCTAAGATTAATTAGGTTACGAATATTATTAAGGTGTGGTCTGATGTTTTTATTTATGCTATTTAGTTAATTTGATTTTTGTGTAGTAAAAGTATGATCTATTCAAATGACTAATATGAGGAACTATTTATAGATCGTTTCTATTTGGTTCAAGAGTTTTCAAATAAGAAAGTTTTTTTACCACTAAAAATCATGTATATTTTATATTAAGATATAAATACAGTCATATCTCCTCAAACTTATTTATAATTATAGTTATAAATCGTCACAAAAATTATTATTTTTAATTTTGGTTTGTTTTACCATCAAATCAAAACCTATAAAAAATAATATAGATCATTAAAATAGTTCAAATATACCACATGAATAAAATTTTTATAATTAAGTTTTAATCGAATTGTCTAATTAAACATAAACAATCTAATAAATATTAAATAAAAAGATCTCAAGTGTTTAAATAAAGTTTAACTAAACCTAACTCCTATTTATATTGGAGATGTTGTTAATTGTTGCTTACATACAAAATATCAACATGGGGATAATGAGGTTAGGTTTTAAAAGAATGAAAACATTTGACTTAAGTTAAACTTTCAATTCTCACAAAAAGTAAATTTAAATTTAACCAAATATGTAAATATATTATCTTAGTTTAAAAATGAATAATACTCATATAAATTATAACTCTCATCCAGTATAGTATATAATGTAATATTTATATTTAAATTCATCATCTTAAATATTTCAATACTAAAAAGTAAAATTTAATTACAAAAAAATTGTTGTACACTTTTATGTCAAAATTTTACCAACCAACATGTAATATCCCAATTTTAGCAGCTTAAAATTAATAAAATATGATGTTTCATCATATTGTTCAAAACAAATAATCCTGTATATAAAATATATTAATATAGTCTTACAAAAGATAGAACTATAAAAATATATCTTTTATACATTTAAACTAAACTAAAAAGCTCAATACATAGACTAACCACTGCTAAAACTCCTTGAAACATTTACCTACTCTAATTGATGACTCCTCATCCTCTAAAGGTGTCATTGAACCTACAACTTCATTTGTTCCCACCAAATACGTGATCATCACAAAAAAGAAAGAGACAAGTCATACAAGAATACACAAAACACACAACAGGGTAAGCTAGTATACAAAAGAAATATTCATACATATATTTAAATCATGCCAAATACCTACAAACATGGTATAAAACTTATTTATGCCTATAATCACACAAGCACTTGACATTAAACTCATTGGTGGTGTGCACATGTGGTGGTTCCCAAACTCTATAGAGTTTGGCCTCAAGGGGTTATCACCCAACCACTCAAAAGGTAGTCCCCTTCCGCGCCTAGGACCAAATCAGGTTTAATGATTAGGACCTCTTTATTTTCTTCATCACATAACCTACTCTGTTTTACTTATGTGTGAGTAGTTCTTAGAGAGAAAATGATACCTCCATATTGAATTCATATGTCAATGCATGCACTACAAATATCACCACACAAAATCTCTCCTTGAAATTCTAACATCCACGTCATATTTCATGCTCACACCATATATTCAATCTCATACACCAACTATTTCCTAAACAATAATCCACATTTACTACAACATGCCAAAATTGAGCATAAGAATGACTACTAGACTTTGATGCATTCACTCAGCAAAATCATCCATTCGCTCAGCGAGTAGCGCCTACTTGTCCAACAACTAGATGGCTCGCCTAGCGAGTGAATTACTAGAACTCACAAAGATATATCCCTCCAAAATTTGTCCAACAAGTACATTGTCAACCAATGACTACAAAGTCAATAAGCTCTTTGACATTGTATTCGCTCAACGAGAATATACTCGATTAGTGAATACCAAATAAGAAACTCCTTGACTTTGGGTTCACTCAGCGACTACCAAGTCAGAAACTAGCACACACTCGATCAACGAGTCTGCATAATTCTGCAAAACATGATTTTGTATAATTATGTCATTTCGGTCCAGTCTAAGCAATCCAATAACCATCACAAATGCCAAAAACATACCAAACTCAGTTTCAACACAAATTATCATTCCACAAGCATAACACCAAATAGATTTAGCAAAACAATTGGGTTTAATCTTCAAAATAATCAATCATATACATGCATGCAAAACATCAAATTTATCAAACTCACACACACCAAAAATCACTAGCTTCCCTAACTTGACAAAGCAATTCTACACACTCAAATCGCTTTAAGAACACCAAAATGCTTCTAACTTCACAAAATGATCTATCTACTTGAAAAAAATCACAAGAACGATCAGGACATACCGTTATTATCAATTATTAGTAGAGACTCATATTGATGATTAAAAAGGCACATACAAGTTAAAGAAGGCTCACATGCAATGGTAAACATAAAGAGACCAAGAAAAAGGGTTGAAACTCAACTTATGTGAACGGAGAAACTGATTGATCCAATCTGAAGAGCTCGTCGCGAGGATCACTCTTACGAATCTCATATTTTCAATCAGTCGAAAAGAGGAGAAGAACCCTTCTCAGATAGAAGTCAGAGAACTCTATAAAAGTAATTTTTAGAAAAATTTATATATTTAAAAATAATAAAACTCATTTATAACAAAACTATTTATACTAAAATATTTTAATATTAAAATAATTGAATCTCACTATTTTAAACTTGTTATTTTAAATCTTTTTATAATTTTACCCAACATTAATGTTGTGATGTAATTAACGTATTTTCTACTAAATATAGTATGTTTTCGTATTATGATTCACGTAAGTATCTCTTTTTATATATTCCACTCGAAATTCCAAATTTTGTATTAAATACATTTATTTGTTAATAGTTATTAAGTTTTGAAATATTTTAAAAAATAATAGATATTTTTTTATTTTTTTTACCGACACTACGGTGATTCTGTGACAGTGGTGGCAGAGGAATCTTTTCCCCTGGACCTTTACGAATTCAAACATTAAAATTTAGATTGCTATAGAACAATCTTCCTTAATACTAAGCAAAATTACTTCATCAAATGTTAAAAGTTGTTCATGTTCAACAATATTGAATAAAAATGAATTGTTTAATTTGTCCAAAAAAACAGAAACCAATCAACCTTAGCATTTCATTAGTGTTAATAAATTCTAAATTCCTCTTGAAATCTACATTAGATTTTATTTATAACATGCTTAAGTGTCGGAAACCAATTTTCTTTAAAATTTGAAAAAACAATACAACACTACTAGAATTTTCTATATTTCATGGGAAATTTCTTGCAGATTTTTTACAAAAATTTGTAGGAAAAGTGTTTCCTGCCAATTTTCTTATGAATTTTGATCGATAGGTAATACCTTCGTGTATAATTAGTTATTAGGGAATTTCAAAATTCGCAGGAAATTTCTTGCAATTTTTTTTGTGAAAAATATTCACAGCAAATTTTCTTACAAAAAAAAAAATCACAGCAATTTTTTCTACAAAAAAATCAATTGAAAAAACCGCAGGTATGTTTTCCTGTAAATTTACATTTCACAAGTAATTTTCTTGCATATTTAAAATTTGCAGGTAACTTTTCATGCGAAAATAAATTTGTAAATATAACCACAAGTACTTTTTCTTGCAAATTTACATTTCACAAATAACATTCTTGCGTATTTTAAATTTGTAGGTAATTTCTTGCAAAAAAAATTTACAAGTAAATTTTCCTGCCAAAATGAATTTGCAAGTATATTTTTTTTACTAATAATGTTGCAAGAAATTTCGCAAAAGAGAATAATAATAAATTTTAAAAACTATATAATTTTTATTTTCATATTATTTTAAATGACAAAATAATTTGTAAAAAAATATTTATTTTATTATTATCAATACCATATATTAATTAAATAAAAAAACAAAACACTTTTTACGTCTATTTAGCTATTTTACCAAATAAAATGATCCTGAATAACATAATTCATGAAAAGTTAATAAATTTTTACATAAGCTATTTCAAATCTTTAAAATATTCTTCAAAATATATCAAACAAATCACAATAATATCAAAAATGACATAATAACTTTATCCCTGCAAAATTACCTATGAGCATCCACAAACATACAAAAGATTAAGCTCAATTATGCAATGGTCAACAATGTAGACAAAATAATGCAGAAAACACTTTTATAATTTGAGCTTTAGAAATTAAAATCATAAAATAAAAGTAAGCCTCTCAAAGGTTCCTAATATCTTTGTTTAAAGGAACTTTTCCAAGAAGCAACATATAATACTTTAATCTTTTGAGAGCCAATTATGATATTTGCCTTGAATCACCAAATTGGTCCTTGCCATCTGCATCAAACTGTGCAAATCTTGGAGAGAAGAATCCATGTCTATCATTCTAACAAATTAGTTTCATTCACAACAATAGTTAGACAAGAGTATAATTAAATTAAATCAAAAGCTAAATTGTAAGGTTCTCTAAATGATCTACAGAGCACAAGCATGTCAAAGGAAAAAAATAACAACTAAATGCACCTTCTAGATACAAAATAATAAATGTAGGAGTAAAAGTCAGATACATATCCAAAGTAGTTATGTACAAATATTCTAAAATCACCATCAAAACATTACTCATTACGACATGAGGTCAAGGAAAGTAGCTTTTGGAAAAATCATAATCAACATTAGATGCTACAAAAAGCCTAAGTTATGCATGTACATGAAGTGGCCCATCCAGTAGCTTGCTATAAACTTAGACTTAGGCTACGAAAAGCCTAAGTTAATGCATGTACATTAGATGCTTCATGTCGCATCAATTCTTCCTTTTTAAAATCTGCATTTTTTCTCCAGCATCACCTATTTTCAGTTTTTCTTCTTTCACACTTAAAAAAAAAAAACTCAACCAACATTTAATTTAACCTTCTACAATGCAGCATCAGAAACAAAAGAGAAGATCGTAAGTGATGGATTTACAGCAAGCTAAAGAAAAGACAGGAATAATATGAAAATAAACTTTGAATATAAACAGTAGTCAAGCAAATCAAATAAGTCCTCACTACTATTCTAAGGAAATTTGAAATGATTATCCAAGTAAATTGAAACTACTATTTCAATAACCTGCAATAATATCAATACTCCAAATTTGCCTCTAATATTTCAATAACCTGCAATAGTCATAAACAAATTCAAATGTCATAAAATTTAATAATTTGCATAATAATAATAATAATTAAATGAATACATCCATCAAATGACTTTTAAAACTTTCTTGTACTACCAATTGCATCAAATTTGTACCTATAATCAAAAACTTGTATTCTCTACAAATTCAAATGAAATATAATAAGTAATACAATAAATAACAAAATCAACTTAATATACTAAGTACAGAATAAAATAATAATTATCACCATCTTCTGTATGATCACTATCGTCGTCATCCTCATTCTCATTATTATGTGGAGATGATAAAGATCGATGAGAAGAGGATGTCACATATCCTAAATGTTGCATTAAAGCTATTACTTGATTTTTTGTCTCAGTCAACTCTTTTCTCATTTCTATTTTATCTTTTCTTTGTTTTTGCAACTCTCTTTTCATTTCTACCTTTTCTTCTTCT
>Ga0209389_1006687_pt1 | contig 10055 bp, 2 predicted proteins | sample CowpearedBW_FD_187526 | JGI IMG/M metagenome (GOLD analysis project Ga0209389, IMG submission 187526) | Root nodule microbial communities of legume samples collected from California, USA - Cow pea red BW (SPAdes) (version 2) | ecosystem: Host-associated > Plants > Roots > Nodule | place: USA...
TAACACTGTTGGGAAGCTGGGAAGCGGGAGCGACAAAGAAATGAATGAACTATGTTTTGGAAACGAAAAACAGTGTTAAGGAAAGGGAATGAACGAAAGAAATGGGAAATGGAGACATACTATGCCGGTTACGAGGTCTAACAACTATAATATCTCTTTTAAAAATTTATATATATATACACGAAATTTATACCAATTCTAAATATAACTGGTATAAAAAGTCGTTTTTAATATTACAAAAATGTCACCGTATTAATTTTTATACCGGTTGAAAGTATAATAGGCATAAAAGATCTCACATTATTTACAAAATTGTCGTCTGCCTTACTTGATGAATTTGAACAGGTATAATAATGTAGGTATAAAAAGTTTATTTTATACTAGTGTTACCTACCTATCTCAATCTGAAATAAAATTACATCTAATCTTTCAAATCTTATAATACAATAATCAATCTGAAAACTGTTAACAGAAGGGATAAGATATACATATACATACATAAATATATTAAAAAAACTTGTAGGACAAAAATACTATTTTTGATACTTACATATATTTTTTTTGAAAATAATAAGATTTTGTAATTATGAAAAAATAATATCAAATGGATGTATAAATTATTGAGTTATCAAAATATCATATGCTTCTAACTGTACAATTAGTGAAAGAAATTATATCAAAAAATTTTATGAAAATTGAAATCAAAAGAAATAATAACACGCAAAAAGTTGGAAGAGATTATTACTGTTTTTCTTCTATAAATAATTCATGCTTATAATATGATAAAAAAAAACAAGCTTTGGGTGCTGATAAATTCGTGTTTTTTTTTTTTAATTAAACATTGAATAAAATTGTTTGTCCGAGTCGTTATAATATGATAAAAAGAAATGTCTACAACATTCATGAAAAGAGTGACGTCACACGTCTAATGTTATCGTTTTAAGTGGGAACCCTCTTCTTAAAAACAAGAGTTATGATAGTCTAACAAAGTTTTTAACAAAATTTTTTAGAAAATTTAACTATTCAGGTAAAAAAATATTATTTAATTATTTTATTTTAATTAAAAAATAAAAATTTAATCTGTTTTAATTTTATTTTTAGAAACTTTGTTAAATTTGTCAAAGTTTTTTTGTCAAGAGGTAATTTTCCTAAAAACAATATGTATTGTCTTCTCCATTACCTGGTGGCTGTTTGTTCGTCACTACGAAGAAATTCAAAACTATAATCTACATTAAGACAAACTTGAATCAAGTTCAATAACAATTACCCGACTTTCGTTATATTGATTACAGTTTTATACCGCGTCCTCAATAAAGAAATCTTGTAGTACTTTAATTAGAAACACTTATCACACTGTATAAATAACTTTTTACTTCTATACATTATCCCTAAAACTATAGATAGTATTGATAAAAGTTTATTCGTTTTAATAGCCAAAAGTTGTTTAAATATTTAGATTAATAAAATTTAAAAAAAAAAAATCATCATATCTGTAGAATAAAAAATATATCCAACCCTTACTTTGTCTTAAAGCAATCGAATTCCACTTCACAGTCACAGTCGAGATCAAGACTGAAAATTATTGCTTTTCTTCCAACACTTTCTATTTCCAACTAGCAGAAGTAACTAGTCATATCATATCATATCATATCTTACAGACACAACATAAAACCAGATAAACCATGCTCACATTTCTTAAAACTAAATGAGATTACATAAATTTATCCATTGAAATATCATAGAAATGCATTAATAAACAGCATTTTAATAAATGAAAAGAGATAGAAAATAGAATCCATCACAATTTGATTGAACTCCAGAAGAGTGGAGTGTAATTTACTAAGAAAATAAAAAGATCTTACAAACACAGACATTTCTACCTCTATATGGCTCCATTTTCCTAATCATGTTACATATCAAACTTACCAGTTTTTATTTCTCTTCCAACCAGACAAATTTGTAAAACAGCAGAGTTGCAGAAGTAAGAAAAGGTGAAAAAGTGAGAAGAGAGAGACGTAGTATGATTCAGAGAAGGATTGGATATTCATGGTGGTTGACGGTGAAACTCAGTGAAGAGTATGGAAAGAGAAGATGATGTTGAGCAGTGAGTTCTTCGAGGGCGAGACGAGCGTCGGAGAAGACGTAGAAGACAGAGGAGATGAGCATGAGGAAGTAGGTGGTGATCGGTGCCATCTTCTTCTCAGAACTCTGCAATGCATAAATGGTTAAAAAGAAGAGAAATGAGTTTGGTAGGTAAAGTGCGTTGTTGAGAAGAGGACAACAACGGAAATTACCAGTGTGGATGCTCAAGTTATGTTTTGTAGCCAGATCCCAAAGCGGTTGCTCAAAAACAACAAAACACAACACAAACTTTCCTACCTTACTACTGCATCTATATATATATACAGAAGAAATTTTTTATTGTTTTAGTTTGGATTGGGAAGTACAGGAAAAGGAAAAAAAATTGGATAATTAGATTGTTTGGGTTAAAAAATTAAATTACAAATTATAGTTTGTTTTTATTCATTTGATGAAATGAAAAAAAATTAATTATTGTCAAAATTCTATGTATGAGTCATGTCTCACATATATATTAAAAAGCAATATTATATAAAGATAAAAATTTATAAAATCATTCAATTGACCGTGAATTACATAATATAAAAATTATTAGAGTATACTAATTAAGATGAGTGTAATAAGAATTGCAGAATGATTAATTATGAAGTAATTATTTTATGAAATGAAAATGATATTAAAAAGTAATTCAAATTAAAATTTAATTTCGTTAAATAATGTATAATTTCTTTCGTATATCAATTTAAGAAATATATGCATGTACTAAAATTAATTCACAAGTTAATTGATTTAATTTTAATAAAAAGAGTCATGAAATTAATTATCAATTGTTGAAATAATTTACTTCATTAAATATGAAAATTTGAATTATTCTATTTTATTTTTTATTCTAATATTTTTTTTTGTTTAAAAGAAACAAATGTTATATTGTATTTTATTTAAATATAATTTATTTTAATATTAATATTTTTTATGAAATAGTTAATTCTATTTTTTTAATGTAATTGATTATGAGCATTTTTTTTAATTGTTGTAAAAAATTTTAAGTAAGATTTTGTTTACTTTTCATATTTTAATACTTTGGTTTTCAAATTTTAATAGTCCTTTTTCGTTTCTCACGTTTCTCATATTTCGGTAGCTGGAAATAAAGACAACATAATGTTATGAACCGCTCTCTTTTATTTCTCTACTGTACGGGAATTCATGTCATAATGTTTTATTTTTCTACTGTACGGGAATTCGTGTCATAATGTTATAAATAGTATAGAAAACGTACAAAAAGTAATGTAAGTGCAGAGCAATATTGAACTGGTCTTTATCTTGTATTTAGCTCGAAGAGCCAGAGAGGGATAAAAATCTTTAAATTGTGAACAAATTAAAATTAAAAGATGAAGATGGATTCTTCTAAAAATATTCACCGTGAAGTATGATTTAATCTTTATTTTTCGCTGTGTTCACAAGACATATTTCTCCACTAACAAAAGTCATAACTTGATACAACATAACTTACTGATTATATTTTATTTTATTTACTTTATAAATTTTAAAAATTATTAGGCTATATGTCATAGTATCGCTTCACTTGACTCAAAAGCAGCTGACAATTAGTTTACTCTATAAATTTAATTTTTTTAATGATAAAAGACATATTTAATCTTTTAGACTAACTCTTTTCTCTATAAGTACACTATACTAGTTAATAATATAAATAAACAAATAGATATGTTTGTCAAAAAGATTAAAAATATTTTTCAAGTTTCACCTTAATATATATAATAAAGTTTAAAATAGGAACTTATGATATGATTTAGAAATAGGTTAAATCATATTTGCAATATAAGTGAATAGTGGATCAATTGCATACTATTTTTTGTACAATTTTTTTAAACTTAGTAATCAATATTTTGTTTGTTATCCAATTGGATGTATTTTCACGAATTTGATAACAAGTCACAAAATCCAACCATTGTTGCTTGCATTGAATGACTGACTTGAAAAAAAAAATAGATCACCCAAATAGGCAAATAAGTGGGGCACAATGAATAAATAAGTGGGGGTTGTATATTACTTTTCGTAAAACTTTTTAAAATTCACTAGTCAATATATTTTGTCATCCAATGAGATGTACTTCTTATATACAACAAATTTGATTATAAGTTACACAAATTAACTCTTATTGCTTGCACTAGGTGGCCGACTTGAAAAAAAAATAGGACAAATCAGATCTCCAATCTAAGTGAAGAACAATGAACAAATGAGTGGGGAACTGCATATTACTTTTTGTATAATTTTTCTAAACTTACAAATCAATATTTTGTTTGTTATCCAATGAGATGTACTTTATGTATCACGAGTTTGATTACAAGTCACAAAAATCAACCATTATTGCTTGCATTAATTGACTGACTTGAAAAAAAAATTGTGTAATAAATAAGTACATCCCATTGGTTGATTTTTGTAACTTATAATAGAATTCGTTGTACAGAAGAAGTAAATCTCATTGGTTGACAAAAATGTTTGATCAGTAAATTTTATAAAATTATATGAATAATAATATGCAGCTCTCTATTTTTTTTTCACTGTGCCCCACTTATTTGGCTATTTTATTTGGCCTATTTTTTTCAAGTTAGTAATTCAATGCAAGCAATAAGGGTTGACTTTTGTGACTTGTTATCAAAGTCGTGGTACATAAGAAGTACATCCAATTGGATAACAAACAAAGATTGATTAGTAAATTTGTATAAAAATTATAAAAAGTAATATGCAGTTCCCCACTCATTTGTTCACTATTCCTCACTTTTGTTGTAGATATGATTTGTCCTATTTTTTTTCTTCAAGCCAGCCACCTAGTGCAAGCAATAAAGGTTGATTTGTGTAACTTATAATAGAATTTGTTATACATAAGAAGTAAATCTCATTGGATGTCATTGGATGGCATTTACTTCTTATGTACAACAAATTATATTATAAATTACACAAATCAACCCTTATTGCTTCCACTAGGTGACTGACTTGAAGAAAAAATAGGACAAATCATATATGTAACAAAGGTGAGGAATAGTGAACAAATGAGTGGAGAACTACATATTAAATTTTTTTACATTTTACAAATTTACTATTCATTTCTTTGTTTGTTATCGAGTTGGATGTACTTCTTATATAGCACAAATTTGATAAGAAGTCAAAAAAATCAATTATTATTGCTTGCATTGAATGACTAACTTGAAAATAAATAGGCAATACCAGATAGGCAAATAAGTGGGGCATAATGAACCAATAAGTGGGGAGTTACGTATTACTTTTCGTAAAATTTTATAAAATCTACTGATCACACTTTTTTTTTCATCCAATGGGGTGTACCACGAATTTTATTGTTACTTGCATTGAATGACTCACTTGAAAAAAAAAATAGACCAAACTAGATAGACTAATAAGTGAGGCACAATGAACAAATAAGTGGGGAGCTGCATATTACTTTTCGTTCAACTCTTTAAAATTTAGACAATCTTTTTTTTTTGTCATCCAATGGGATGTAATTCTTATATACCACGAATTTGATTATAAGTTAAACAAAATCATATCTGCAACAAAAGCAACAAAAGTGGAGAATAGTGAACAAATGAGTTTGTAACTGCATATTACTTTTTGTACAATTTTTTTAAAAATTTATTAATCAAACTTTTGTTTGTTATCCCACTGAATGCCTTTTTATGTACCATAAATTTAATAACAAGTCACAAAAGTCAACCCTTATTGCTTGCATTTAATGACTAACTTGAAAAAAATAGGCCAAAAATAATAGCCAAAAAAAGTGGGGCATAATGAAAAAGAAATAGACTTGTGTATTATTTTTCGTAAAATTTTATAAAATTTACTAATCAATCATCTTTGTAATCCAATGGAATTTACTTCTTATGTACAACAAATTATATTATAAATTACACAAATCAATCCTTATTGCTTCTAGTAGGTGGTTGGCTTGAAGAAAAAATAAGACAAATCATATCTGCAACAAAGGTGAGGAATAATGAACAAATGAGTGGGGAACTACATATTACTTTTTATACAATTTTTTTACAAATTTACTAGTCAATATTTGTTTGTTATCCAATTGGATGTACTTCTTATGTACCACAAATTTGATAACAAGTCAAAAGAATCAATTCTTAGGCAATACCAGATAGACAAATAAATGGGACACAATGAACCAATAAGTGAGAAGTTGTGTATTACTTTCCGTAGTTTTAAAATTTACTAATCAATTTTTTCTTTATCATTCAAAAAATGTACTTCTTATGTATCACGAATTTTATTATAAGTCACAAAAATCAACCCTTATTGCTTACATTGAAGGACTGACTTGGTAAAAAAAATAGGCCAAACTAGATAGACCATTAAGTGGAGCACAACAAGTAAACAAATGGGAAGCTCTGTATTACTTCTCGTACAATAATATATATATATATATTAACATTTTATTTTATTTTTAAAATATAAATTAAACAAATTAAAAAATTGCATTACAAATAAATTTTAAAAAATATAACAATTAAAAAATAATAAGTAAATAAAATAATAATTACAAAATAAATAAATAAATAAATATATACATATATATATATATATATATATGTGTGTGGATGTCAAAATCCATTTTTTGTTAAAAAATTAACTTTTTAATTTAATTTAATTTTAAATTATTATTTATGTCATATGTATTATATAAAAATTAAATTAAATATATATTTAAAATTAGATATATGTTAATTTTTTTTAGATTTAAAATATATAGTAAATAAATTAAATAGTTAAAATAAAAGTCAATTTTAAAATGATTAACATTAAAAATAAAAGTAAATAAAAAAATGAATTATAAAATTAAATAAAAGAAAGGATATATATATATATATATAAAAGGATTTTGATATATGTAATATATATTTTGGACGTCGACATCCGATAAAGAAAAAAAAATGAAGTTGCAAATGTCGATATTCGTAGAAAAAAATTGAATATCGGAAAAAATTGAATATCGAATATAAACATCCATAAATAAAAGTAATTATAATATCATATGTCTATATCCGTAATAAAAATTTAAAATACTAGATATCGACATTCGTAGAATAAAATAAAGTATCGAATGTGAACATCGATTGAAAACAAAAGTTTGAAAAAAAATTAGCGTGAGAGAGAGAAAAAAAGTAATTATTTTTAACTGAATGGCAAAGTGGGAATTTTGAAATTTTTCGGGCTACAAAGAAAGTAGTTGGAGGTGAAGGGAGAACCCATGGATAGAATTCCATGACTTTATGGGCTGATTTCACGGCCGAGGATTTGTTTGGGCTTTAAGCCCTATCTGTAGAAAAATCTAAATTAAATGTAACAAGAACTAAATTACTTTCTAAATAAACTAAAAAACGTAAATTCTTCAACTTTTTATATTATAAAAAGATTTAAAAATTATTTTATGCTAAAAACATATATAAACATCGAATTATCTCAATAAAAGATGATTTTTTTTTTGGATTTTAAATAAAAAAAATGATAAAATTAGGTTTCAATAATTTTAAAATATAAAAAGCAGGTCATTTAACTTAAAAAAAAATATTTCAATCAGTTCTTTAGATTAAAAGGTGTATTCGATGGGAATGCTTATATGGCAAACATGTAGAATTATTAGGATTTATGTTAGAATTCAAATACTAAATCATCATCTACTATAATTTTTATCTTAATATTTCTCGTTTACAAACTGATTCTTAGAATGGAGAAATAAAAATATTTCTAACGGTTTATTTAACTGCTACAAGATAATTGCTACTAAAAAATATTTTTTTTTTATAATGAGAGTATCAGTAATTAATATTCAATAATTATGAACTACTCTCAAACTCAGCACATTTATTAATTTATTGTTATTTATCGAGTAACCGTATAGATTAATACACAAAGCTTACAAAAAGTTTTCTCATCAACCTTTTGATGATTCAAAATATCAATCTCTATAACATTTCTCCTTCACCCTAGTTCTAAGTGGAAAAAAAAATATTTCTTAATAAAAATTAAAATTTAGAAAGATAAAATTTATACTGAAATAAATAAAAAATATTAATAATTAATTTATAAAGTTTTTAATTTTTACCTATTTAAAACTTATTTCTATTAAAACCTTACTGTGCTTACATTCTTTAAAAATAGATTGCTATTTGCTATGAGTTTGATGTAATTTTTTTCTTATAAAATAAACTTCAACTTGTCAAATTTCTTATATTTATTTAAATTTTATTTAGTGTAAAACTGTAATGAAAAATAGAATAAAGGACTTTTGTAAAATCAATAATCAATAATGTTCTAAATGTAATAAATATCATCCCAATATCCCACTATTTCAATAATATTTGTATTCTTTATTTATTTTATCTACACAATATCAACTTAATCGATGGATATATTAATAAAAAGTTATTTTGTTGGGTTAACTTTGTCCACGCAATATTTAATGTTATTATCTTTTATTTATTCTTTAATTTGTGTCTTTTTAGAGTAGACTTGACCTATTATATTTTTTATATTATATTTTGTGTTGAGTTACACTTGATTTAACCGGGTCTAATAGTTTTTCTTTTTTGACCTATCCTATTTAACGACAGATAACATGTAGCATTCTTATATTGTATTATTTATATTTAGATATGATAGATAATCAATTGTTATATCATAAGAAATTAAGATATAATAACATTTATTATTATATCATAACTAAGGATGACAAAGCGAGTTAGATCCAACAAGCCAACTTATCAACTCGACATAAAATAGGGGGTAGGGTCAGAAATTTTAACCTGCCAACCCATCAAGCAAGCATGCGTGTCATGACAAGCCAACCTGCAACCCATTTAACAAAAAGAAAAAAAGACATTATCATATGCTAATTTGGGTTTATAAAAACACACCAATAACAACTTTTATTAAAACAAAAATGCACTACCACACACCACACACACATTGTGAGTCACCACCACCACACGAGACCGAGAAGAAGACATATCACTCCATGCGAAAGAGAGCAAGATCACGAGAGGAGGCGCGTTCAATGAATTCCTCAAGCGAATCCCGCAATGGCAGTTCCAATGGCTAGGCTTTTTGTTCCAACAAAAGCACACAGAGACACACTCCTTTTCTTAGTATACATTTCTAACCTCAATCTCCACAAACCCTGCATTTTTTTTCTTCTTCTCTCTCTTCCATCCACAGATCCAAATTCTCTTTCACTGTGTGAATTGTGTGGGGTCTCAATTTTGGTGTTTTTGCTTTTGCTATCCATGTGAACCTTTTCTTCAGAATTATAGAGGGGAGAAATTTGCAACTAAAGGCAAACCTTTGTAGTCCATACAGGTAGCGAAGGAATTTAAGCTTCTATCTCCAATCTCGCAAACACTTACCCATTGACAAATCATGATTCCTACGATGATGTCATTTCTCTTTTCACATCTAGTGGGTCAACCCGTCAACCTAACAAGTCATGGGACAAGTTTCATTCTTCAATTTGATTTTACGATGTGGGTTGGCCCAACTTGACCTATATTTTTTTGGCCACTAACAGGTCGAGTTAAAATGGGTTAGGTTGACTCGTTTTGCTAACCCTAATCATTAGATATTATATGTAACTAAGGGTGTCAGAATAGGCTAGCCTGACCCATTTTGGCCTGACCCGTCATTGGCCCGCCAATAATAGAAAGGGTTGGACTAGCTCGTTAAACAAAAACAGACCACTAGTGATCATCCACCCCGAACAGAACAAGATAATGAACTAGGTAGGGATGGCTATCACTTTTGTTTTTACTTTCTTTTTAATTTTATAATATATTTTAATTTTCTAAATTATTTTTTTATTTTTAAAATTTACTTTTATATATATATATATATATATATAAATATATATTAAAAATATATTTAATTATATAAAATATTTT
>Ga0209389_1006691_pt1 | contig 10052 bp, 4 predicted proteins | sample CowpearedBW_FD_187526 | JGI IMG/M metagenome (GOLD analysis project Ga0209389, IMG submission 187526) | Root nodule microbial communities of legume samples collected from California, USA - Cow pea red BW (SPAdes) (version 2) | ecosystem: Host-associated > Plants > Roots > Nodule | place: USA...
TTATATTTTCTTTTTCTTTTAAATCTTTTTGAGTCCACGTAATCTTTAAGTTTCTCGCTAGAAAATCCACAGGTTGTGGAAAAATCCACAGGTCACCTACGGAACACTCTGTTTTGCGCATGATCTTCTGAAGTCAAAACCACAGGTCGTGGAAAAATGCACCAGGCACCTGTGGAACACCCTGTTTTGTATCCTCCAATTCGCTGCACAAAACCACATGTCATGGAAAAATCCACCGGGCATTTATGGAACAAACTGTTTTGAAACTTGCATCTTCTGAAGCCAAATCCACAAGTTGTGGAAGACTCCACCAGGCACTTGTGGAACATGTTGTTTTGCGTCTAACTTACTCCTTTCATACCTGTTTACACAAACAACACACCAATCCAAATGTATAATCCGAAACTAGATAATGCATGATGAAATGAGTCCAATAATGCACAAATGAATAAAAATGTCCTAAACTAATGCATGAATATATCTATATATGATATGCTCATCATCCATTTATAATATCTATTTTCTATCAGTTACAGGTTTTATTTGTGAATACCCGCGGGTACGGATTTTTTTGACATCCCTACACTTGGTATACTAACTTGAGACTATTCTATCTTCTCCTCACCTATGAACACAATATCCTTAGATGCATTAACCATGAATCCAGAATAAAACCAAGAACTCAAAAACAATTATTCACTGATTGAGCACACCACCAATATATGATAACCTTGCCATAATTACATTTTGGTTATGAAGAAACACATAATACATTACTTTTTCTTCTATATTCATAAAAAAAATAATATATGAAATACAAGTCATTTATTTAATTATTGTACACCTATTCAGAACTATCATCATTTAATTCCATTTCTTCATTGTCTTTTTCTGATTTGTTATCATCAAATTCTAATTCACCATCTTCTTCTTCTAAATCATTGTCTTGAATTTCCTCTTCTTCAGTGTCTTCTTCTGTTGCTTCATCTTCTACTTCAACACCATTTTCTAAATCTTGGAAGGCTAAAATAGGTTCAACTTCTATGATTTCATTGACGTGTGAAACCTGGTCTTCTTGATAGGCACATCATCATCTACATTTTTAGCTTTTATGCGACCTCTAGGTTTATTTTTTATTATGGCACAACAACCACGTTAACCTATATCAAGATGGTGGATATGAGACATGATATACTTGCCTTACATTGTGAGCAATTATAAATGGATCATACGACACCTATCTTTTATCCATCTGAATATCAACAAAATGGTATTTAAAGTCCAATTTTTGTACCTCTTCGTGATGGATCAAACCAATCACAATAAAACACAATTACTTTCTTGGGAGTGCTTGAAGTATTGTACTTTATCTTTTATATGTGTTTAATGATCCAGTAGAAATCATCTTCACCTCCGTCTATTAGCCCTTTTACATAAACCCCACTATTTATTATTTTTTTACCTTTTTTTTGTAAAACTTTAAAAGGTGAGATGTTTGGCAAGGGTTTTGGTCTTTAAATGACAAAATAAGATATCACATGAATATAACTAAAACCAACAGGAAACCACACACTTATAAAGTTTAACTTTTTTCCCGGCCACTATAAATTTAACTCGATCACCATGGATTTTCTCCATAATAAAAGGCAGTTCCAACCATGAGCGCTACTGTAGCACCTTTAACAACCACACAAGCCCTCATTAACTTTTGACCTAACTAAGAATTACCTTGTCTAAAACTGATTAAGCCAGTTGTGAGAACACCAGCAATAACAAGTGCACCAATGGGGATAAAAGGGTTTTTAACTCGTTTTTTCCCTTGTTCGAGAAAATCTTTATACACGTTGAGAAGAAAGGAAGTCAAAGTAAAAAATTTACCTTGACTCCATGCATCAATGTGGAACTTATACCCATGACATAAAGCATATGCCATTCTTTAACCTCAGTAAAAGGACCTAACGATAAATCTCTCAAGTGTTGGTTTATCACACTTAAAGGCTCATTGTAAACCTACATTACAACACAAACTCAATGCCATATTTTATTTATTAGATATTGAAAAAGTAAATTAATTTTCAAGTATATACTTGATTCTTGAACCATATAGGAAAATCTGCATATACATGACTAGAAGCAGATGAGTCTTGAGATTAAAGGAATGATCTATTCAAATAAGTCATTCAGAAGGTGGGAAAAATTTTAAAGTATTAATTTTTATTAATTAAACCAATTCACCCCCTCTTGGTTTTTGTCCATATGCAAACATTTCGCTACATGATTCTAACAAATTCTCAATTGTTTAATACTTCATTGTCTAACCCCTCTGGATGATTTGATCCAACATCAGAAGTCTCCATCTCAACATGAGCTTTCCCCTTACCTTTTTTTATGGATCTCTACACATCATAACCATTTAAGTCTTATCGAATGTGACATCCATGCTTATAAAGCATCTAACTTTCCCAAGTTTCAACCTTTATAAGTTTTTCCCCTTCACTTCTTTAGGCATTAGCATCGATTTAACCTACACTAAACTACTCTAATTAAAAATCAATTTAAAATGTATTGATAAAGTATTGTTATCTTAGCTAACACTATTTAGAGATAGCCTTCAAAAGTAAAAACAAATGAGTAACATCCATAGTTTTAGAGTATGTTGCATATGTGATGCAAAATCCTACGTTATTGACTAATCAATGTCCACTTGTGAAGTATGTCATAAGACGAACATGTAACTCATTAGAAACCAGCTATTTACTCACTTTTAAATGATTGAAAGAGAAGATAGGAAATAATATAACGTTGATCGAGAAAGGACAATTGTAACAAAGGATCTAAGCATATTGAAAACAAGAACAATGTAGCAACCGCTACAGAGTCGTGTACAATGGATCTTAACTTCTCAAGAGTACAAATTCGTTACAAGTAGTAAAATGGAAGTCCAAGTATCATTTTCCCAAGGGATTTGCATTTGTTTGTCCAATTATACTTATTTACTAATTTTATCAATGGTGACAACATTAATGGTTGATTTAATTCATAAGATAAACATACACAATTACTAAAGAATAAATTTATAAAATAATTTAGGAAAGACTTCACTAAGCTTGGATTTCATGAACCATAATAATGCAATATTTCCTTCACAATATCTCTATCTTGCTAAAACATTCACATCATAAGCATAATAGCCCTAATTCCTAAGAGGCAAGTTCTAAGTCAATGTGCCAAAACATTAATTCCTTAACTATTTTAACACAAGACTTGCATTAAGATTAAAATATGATGTCTAGAATGACCTAGAGATTACGTATATTCCTAGAACCCAATCTCACGGTTGTTCTATCAAAGGTTAAGTTTCAATTCATTTTTCAATGATTAGATACAACCAAATAGCAAAGATTTCCATCATGCACATGAATAATTGAGATAAAACATATGAACAAAGACAAAAATTATATTGCATAGAAAAATTACAAAGAGTACAAGTTCATTACATTCAACCCCAATGAAATAGGAGTTTAGTCACTTCTAAGCATCTAGAGCACAAAAGTTGGATGAAATTGATGGAATGAATGGAGTAATTTGAGTTCTTCTTGCCCTAGAATGGCACCGTAGTCTAGCCCACTATAGTCCAGCCCACCATAGTCCAGCCACAATCCCATCACCATCAAGACCCTCAAGAAGAAGAAAATAATTCAGATGATTATGTAGATTATTAGGACTCTATTACGTGTTTCTTTTTATTATGTCTTGATACAGTACTTATTGGAGATCATATACGATTGATGTTTGTTTGGATTGCTTTTACTTTTATATGTGGACATATTGTAATTGATGTTTGTGTGGTAAATACAGACATATTGTAAGATATTTGTTTGTAATTGCAGGTCCGATTGTGTATCTGTATGAGATTGCAGGTCTAGTGGTTGATTGTTTATTTCACATTGGGATGTCGGAATTGCAGATTGCACTAGAAAATGAAACTCAATTTACCGATGGATATATCTATCGCCAAATCCGTCAAAAATGTCCAAAACATACACTCGACATTATCGATGGATATTAACCGTCGATAATTACCAACTGATATATCCTTCGGTATTACCAACAAACTCTTCCTTCGATAATTATCGATGGATATATCCGTAGGTAACTACCGATAGTCATAATCCGACGGTAAATATTACCTATGAGTCATTTACCGATGGAAAATGGTTGTTTCCAACGGATTTGGATCATTGGTAATACCTAATTTTTGTTTTTTTTTTGGTAGTGATAGAAGGAGACGATGACCGGTGTGAGGAGGCGCTAGGGCTAGCAACGAGATCTAGTTTGGGTGTATGAGATTGAAGGAGATAATAGTGTGATAAAGGAGGGAACGAGCCACTTACTCTTTTTCCATCTAAATATGAGGTAGAGAAAAAAACATTTTTTTTTGTTTTTTAACTTTCAATAACAAAATTTTGAAGTTTATTTTAGATAACGTTTTTTTGTATATCTACACTTTAAAAACTATTGTCTTTATAGTTTTTAAGCCACATTCATGGAATTGTTGCCTATTCTATATTTAGGCAACAATTTTATACCCGTGGTCAAATTTAGTGTTGTCTAAACTAAAAAAGTGTAGTGCTAGTAGGTTATAATGAATTCACCATATCATATGAGGAAGACTTATGGAGCTCTATATATGAGTGAATGATAGTACGAAAAATGCAAAATCTTTAAGTTTAATTCAACGTATCAGTCTTCTAAGAATAGAGTTAAATGTCAGTAATGATGATGAGTTTGATTATTGACTAATATTAATTAGATGATGGATATGATTATAAAATGTGTAATTACATTTATCGTTACTTTATAAATGAATTATACTTTTAAAAGAATGATAGTGTACTCTATTTGTGTGGTTTGTGTTGTTTTTAATTCTTGATGGTTGTGTATTAAAAAGGAGCGGAAGATATTTTAGATGAGAGAGCTAAGCAATTTTAGGTGGGAGGGCTCGACACTAATAGGTTGAGGGGTCATACCCTACAAGAAAAATGTTTTATAGTAGCATTTATTTTCTGATAGTTTAAGAAAACTGACGTTATCCTATTAAAATTTCTAAATTTACGTTATGTTTATAGTCAGTTAATGTATAACTTCTTTTATTTTACCGTATTTTATTTCCCGCCTCTTTCATATTTTCATCATTTGTCGAGTTCATTTCTTTTCCTATCGCAAACGATGTTTTTTTTTTTCAGTATAAGCTTCACACAATTTATGTTATTCATCTTTCCACTCTAACGCTTACTCTCTGTGCATAAGCCATCATCTTTTTTATGGTTGAAATCGTTCTTTCTTTTGTAGGAGCCATGATCTCTTTTCGGTAAGTGTTCTTCCTCTTTATGGTAGTTGTTTTGTTTTCTTCTCATAGGTTATTTTTAGTTTGAGCTTGTTCTAAACTAAACATTGATTTCTTGAACCTAACTTTGATTTCTGGTGATAAATCATTGCAAGTTGTAAATGTGCTTTATTGTGTTTTTAATTAGCTTTGAATTATTATTTGATCAAGAATTTATAGGTGCGTATGATTTTTTTTTTCGTTCTTCAAAACGATTCCGCAAAATAGCTTTTGAAAACTATTTGTAAGAATGATAGGTAGCATGAATTTTGTTCCATCAAGTGATTTAAGAAACAGATATGAAAGAATATGAAGTTGTTATAGTCTATTCAGCTATCCTACCCCAACCTTAATAATTCTTTACATTGTTATAAACCTAACAAATTTTTATTTTTCTAAGTGTTTCACTCAATTTTCCACGTGTGTATCAAACTTATAGGTTGTTTCTTGAATGTACTCTCGTCATTTACCACTCATGAAAATTCTCTTTAGGACTTGGCAAAGAACTCCAATAACTTAAGCAAAGAAGAACAAACAATGTGAAAAACGTTGTGAGATCTAAATCTTGACTAAAGAGGTCAAAGAAAATACAAAACAATATACAAAACTTCAAGGAGTTTGAAAAATACAAAACAAGAAAATAAAACAAATAAAAGGACTACCAAAGAGAGTTAAAAGATGTCAACATCCAACTTCGTCTAGGTGAATGCATTTGTTTTTTTTTAAACATAATAAAATAAAAAATGTTTTTGATTGATGGTAGGTAAGAAAAAAGAGGTGAAATAATTTTTTTTTAATTTTCAGCATTAAAAAAAGAAATAAAAGAAATAAAAGAAGAAAAAGAAGGAAGAATCCAATTTTTAAAATACTGATTTCAATTAAGTACAATGACATTTTCCACACGTGGCATTATCTTGCCATGTGTCACAGACATTGCCATGTGTCACAACAGGGACTTGACATGTGGCAACACAATTTTTGCAAAAAAAAAAAATTTAAAAAAAAATTAAAAATTAAAAAAATCAGAGAGTGACACGTTAACGGCGTTAATTTTTTTTTCTGAAAGGACCTAATTGAGGCACTTTTTCAAAAGTGGGGACGCAATTGACACTTTTTTTCCCACGGGTACCAAATTGACACACTCCTACCAAAGCGGGTACCATCCATGTAATTAAACCTTTTAATTATTACAAGCAATATTCTTCATAATAATTAGAATAAATATCTTGATTTTATGCTTATGTGATGTGTCATATCAAGATTTTTTCAGTCAAAAAAGATATTATTCTAATTATTAGAAGCAATATTCTTCATAATAATTAGAATAAATATCTTGATTTTATGCCTATGTGATGTTTCTAGGGATGTCAAAAAAACTCGTACCCATGGGTATCCGTGGATAAAACCCGCAACGGGTAGCAAATGGATAGTGTAAATGGATACTCGCGGGTAACGGATACGAATATTTTTTATACTCGCATGTTAACGGGGCAGGTACAGGTATCATAGTATCCGTACCCGTGGATACTCGTACCCGCTATACTCTAATTTAAATATAAATAAATAAAAAATTTGATTAAAATATTAATATATTGATTTTGAATGAGTTATTTTTTTATCAATTAGTTTTAAAAAAAATCATTTCTTTGTAAATTGTCATTCAACATTATTTAAATGAGTTATTTGGACTTTGTTTGAGATTTATGAATGTTATGTATAGTATTTTATTTGAATTTACAATTAAAATCTGTTCTTAAATATTTAATTTTATTTTTTTGTAAATACTTGCAAGTAACCGTGGATATTAGTGGATATTAAAAATTTATGCGAGTACCCACATAACGGGTACCTAACGGATATGGGTACGGGTATGGGGCGAATATTTATCCAACGAGTAGGTTACGGGGGAGCTACTACCCGTACCCTACCCGACCTGTTGACATCACTAGATGTGTCTCATTGAGATTTTTTCAATCAGAGAAGATATTATTATAATAATTAGAGACAATATTTCTGATAATAATTATAATCAATACCCTGGATATTATTTTATGATCTTATTCCTATAATACGTTTCATTGGGACCAATTCTCTGCTCATATATTTCATTATAATTAAAAACTAGGATTTCAGTAGTATCTCAAGGTGTCTATATAAGCATAAAATCTCTCTAATGCAAGACCGAAATAAATTTGACATTTCTCTTCCTTTTTATTACCAGAGCACACATGCAAAGGGATCACCTCACTATTCTCTTAGTTGGATTTGCTCTATTCGTGGCATTGAAAGGTAATTTTTTTTTTTGCTCCTAATGTTATTCATGTATTGATGAGCATAATAAAATTAATGGGTTGTGAATCCTGACTCCTTTACTCTATTATAATATCAAGTGTATGACTGATTGACCCATTATATGGCTAAATGTGTCGATTGAAGCTTATTATTCGATTGTAGCAACAACTCTGATTGTGAATGAACGTCTCTATTTGAGTGATTAATCCATGTGAAACTTAATTTATATGTGCGACCTTTTTCTTTTCTTCTCTTTTGGATGCCATTATTTTTATCTTGGTAATTAGAAATATCTCTCGTAGGCTTTTAATTCTCTTAGTTTTAAAAAAAATTATAAATTATATTATTTCTTTTCTATAATATCACGTCATGTCTTGGATTTGCTTGATAACTAAAATACCCCTTCGTAGGCTTTTAATTCTCTTATTTTAAAAAATAAATATAAATATAAAAATTATAAATTATAAATTATAAATTATATAATTATATAATATCATGTCAAGTCTTGGATTTGCTTGATAACTAAGATTTGTATCATGTTGAATCTCAGATTCCCTTGATAATTAAAAATATTAAAATTTCAAATTTTAACTCATCATCTCAAATAATATTTTACAAATAACTACGTGATCCTCGATTTTCTAGATGGAAATATGTAGGAGTGAGGTACAATCCTTGGCAGACCAAGAAAATGAAAAAATAATTTTGTTTTTTATCTTTATTATTTTGTATATGTATTTATTTTGTTTGATTTTTGGGGAACAACAAATATTTTAAAAATCTATTTTATCTTGCATGCTTAATTAAAGGGAACCGTCTAAGAACGAATGTTGTGGGGTGCTAATACCTTCCTCACACGTAACCGACTCCCGAACCCAAATTTGGTTTCGAAGACTATTCTTTTTTTAAGGTTTTTCTATAGTTTTCCATAATAAACTATGGTGGCGACTCCTCTGTATTTTTTAAATTATTTTTATTGCCCCGTCGCGATTTTGGTTGTGATAGATGGTGATGTTTTTTAGAGTTGATCCTACTACTTGAGTGTGCAAAAGGTAGGTTTCTTTTATATATTCATTTTCCCCATGTCTTTTGTTTTACTTCATGTATATTTATCTATTTTTGTTTGTCTTGTTGTCATCTTTACTTGCTTTGATGTACTCATATGATTATATTGTTGAAATTATTGAACCCTAGGGTAGAAGACAATTGTTATATCTATTTGGGAATTTTCTGGTTATTTTGTAGGTGTGGGTTTGGGTAGTGTTAGGTTGTTCCCTTCACTCACTACATATGTTAAGCTAGTGAATTCATTTTAATATTGGGGTCCCATACCTGGACCTGAGTTAGCCATAAGGAGTGGAAGTCCAATGATTTAATGCTAGACCTCGGATATGCTTGACTATTGTGAAGACTTCATCTAAAGTTCTCTTCCTCTTGACATGCCACATCTGTTAGGTCGCCTATCGTTGTGGATTATGTCCTAAGGTTGACTTTAGCTCTAGAGGCTTATGAGATTGTTTAGAACTATCCCTGAAATTATCATGTAAAAGCCCATAGACCATAAAATAGGTTTTCTCTAGACTTTCTAAGACACAAAGCGAGCATGCATTTTTTTTTATATTTTTTTAATCTTTTGATCTTTTATAAAATTAAGTAGTTAATTTTAAATTGTGTCACATATGCATCAACATATCAAGGAAATAAGGGTCTTTTGAGGCACATACATGCATTACATCTCATTAAGCAATTTAGTTAGATGAATGTCATGCATGTTTTTTTAATAAGTGCATCACAATTGTATTAACATATCACGTAAATAAGTGTCACTTGAGCCATAAGAATGAATTACATCCACATCTTGTCTTCATTCATGCATGGTACCATGCACATAGTTTAAGGTAAATATCATTTTGACATTCACATGAAACGTAGCATGGATCCACTTTGGATTCATGTCACAATTTATAATGCATAATATTTATCCCCTTGCTTTTTCAAATTTATAATACTCATATGCATGTGCGTCTAGGTAGTTTCCAAATTCAACATAATATGTTTCATATTTGCATCCTTATGTCGCTTTGCATAATCTAATACTATATACAATTCTAAACTAACAAATGGCAAGTTTCTCTATAAATTAATATATCTGACCCACTTCATTTCAAAATTTTCATTCTACAAAAGGAAAAATAGCTAACGTGTCAATCAACTACGATTTTCAGCGTTTTAAAAAAAATTCTAAATGCATTTATTATCAGCTTCAAAAAGTTTCTCTCTCTCTTTCTCTCTCTGTCTCTCTTTTCTTCTCCTCTCTTTCGCAGTCCACACTCTTCATCTTCTTCTCAACCTTCCTCTTTTCTCTGGTTTTCTC
>Ga0209389_1006693_pt1 | contig 10051 bp, 5 predicted proteins | sample CowpearedBW_FD_187526 | JGI IMG/M metagenome (GOLD analysis project Ga0209389, IMG submission 187526) | Root nodule microbial communities of legume samples collected from California, USA - Cow pea red BW (SPAdes) (version 2) | ecosystem: Host-associated > Plants > Roots > Nodule | place: USA...
AAATTTTTTATATATATATATATATATATATATATATATATATATGTCTCTTTCATTAAATGCAAGTCTGCTTGTTTCTTCACTTAATGCCTTCATTGATTTTGCCATCCATTTGCATGATATTTGGTTCATTGGGTGTGGAAATATCTTTTGAAACCTTGATTTGGAATAAGAAAACTCAATGGAGCTTGTATCTAGGAATGGGGCTTGTCCCATTGGTTGTCTTAAACCCTAGTGCATAAAGCGGGTTTGTTTATTAAGAGTTGAAGGGATTGACTCTTAATAAGGAAATTTAGGCTCATTCCACTAAGAAATTAGGGTTTGAGTAGATTTGTGGGTTGACATTAGCATATTCATGTAGAGGATGTAAAATTGTATCTACATGAGAGCGAAGTAGGTGAATTCTAACCCCGGCAATATCAATTCATATGATTTCTAATCTCTTCCATTCACTAAGTGCCTTTAACTTCCAAAGTTCATCTTTAATCATTCATGCACAAATTTACTTTCTTACATGAAAATCAAAATTATGGTCTTACACGAGTCTCTTGGTGATAGAGGTCGTACCCCACCAAATTAAAACAGATTAAATGCAGTATCTGAAAGTTGAACCAAGTCATCTCCCAACGACCAATGTTCTTGTTCAAAGCTTCATTTTCCAAACAAACACAACACCTATAACACAAGGGGGAGGGGGTTGGCAAATTCAGATTTTAGAATTACGAAAATATATTTAAACAGTTTTGCAAATGTTAATAAAACATATTAAAAGCAGTATTGACATCCTTGAATTTGAATGCAATGTTACTCATCACAAGTCACGTTATTAGGGTTTCGGTGTCACCCAATTCACTCGTTCAGACCCACTAAGTGAGGGTTAAAAATGTGTTTCAATATGCAATTAAGCAATGCATACATCCATTCATCTGTGACAGTCAACCCAATTCATTAAGCATGAACGAAATCAACCATGAACAACCAACCCAATATGTAATTAAGCATTAACAGAATAAAAGTAACCATTCATCACAAAATCAAGATGAAGAGAGGCAAAACTTGAATTCAAAACAAAACCTCAAAGTTCAATTGCATCTCCTTCAAGTAGTCAATACATTAAGTTAGAAAGCCATGAAATTCGAATTACAAAGCAAAGGTAAACGAAAATACACCACCATTATGTAGAAAATGGACTGCAATAGTGTGCAAATTGCTCAAAAAACGCTCCAAAACGTGTGGGAAACAAATGAAAACGAAAATCCCCAAATTGGTGTTCTCTCAAAAACCTAAAAATGGAGAATGGGGAGAGAGTGATGGCTACCCATGAAGGAGAAGACCTAAAACGTGGTGACATCAAATCTGCCACTCATATTTACAAAAATGTCATTCTACCACTCAGAATTACAAAAATGACACTACTGGACCTCAAATGTTGGCTCATTCACTTATATGACGTGAAAATGAAGTTGCAACTCTTTTCATCTGAAGATTAATATTCAAACTCCAAAATTGCTTCACCCAGATACCTAAAAATAATTAAAAACGAAAATTAGGCCAAATAATGTGAAATTAACCCAAATTCGGAATAGTGGCCCACTAAAGCCCAACAGATGAAAACACATTAAAGATAAATAATTAAGCACTGAACAACTGTCAAATGGGTACACAAAGGCTAGTGGAATGGAGGAAAATAATAACTCATCACTTGGGAAACGATATCTCGGTCTTACCGGTTACTAGTTGCACGACCTAGTACGCTTGCTAGAGTCTTAACATTTACTTACAAAATATGATCAATTAAAGCATAATAAGTATCAAGTTCATATGGAAATTTTACATATTGTAGACACTTATCATAAGTAAAAGTTGATTGATTGTTACTTCAGCCAATTTGATATGTTGATCACATATTTATATGCACAAGCTATTTAAACTATTGAATACATTTTTAAACTATCTAAATAAGTACAAGACATTCACACACCAGACCACTAAACTTCTAGGCCAAGCAAAGATGAACCATAAATCTTCAAGCTTTAAGGATACATCAAATCTTCATTCTTCATGACTCTTTAGGACAACACCAATGAACACGAAATTCATTTCTATCAAATAAGTTCTTATAAAGTCTATACTAAAGCATTAGTTAAATAAAATAAAGATAATATAAGAAGATTAAGATAAAAAAAAAAGATTAGAAAATAAAATAATAAATGAAAAAAAATTGTAAAAAGATAAAACAATAATAAAGAAATAGGTTGATTTCACTATTTTTCCAAATTAGGACTCCATTGGTTTTCTAAGTATTTTTATTGAATTGACTTTTGTCTTAGATTTAAAATTAATCAATGTAAATTCTCAATTAATTTGTTGGTATTCTCATTATTAGGCAAAGTACATTATCAATTAGAAGCAGCAACTTTCTAGATTATTCATAGTAAATTCAACCAAAGTACATTATCAATCAAATATTATCATGTCTAATCATGTTCATTATTTTTTCTCTTTTATCAAGTAAAAAGCTAATTAAGCAAAGTACATTCTTCAATAATTCTTGTTAAAGTTTTCACTTTTAATCAAAGTACATTCTTAATTATTTGCAAAAACCCATCCAATCATATGAAAACTTCTAACTTTAATCAAACTACACTCTCAATTAAAATTCAAAACTCTTTGATTCATGTGATTGGTATATTGGTGTGACGTGGCTCTAGAAGGGGGTGAATAGAGCCTAAAAGACAAATTCAAAAATTAGATGAACAAATATACAAATGCAAACAAATTAACTAATTAAATAAAAAGCATAGAGGTAGAGAATATGCACATAATAGATTTATAGTAGTTCACCTCCACTTGAAGCTACGTCCAATGTCTTAAGCAATCTACTTGAGAAATTCAATTAATCAACACATTTGTTTAGTAACGAGCATCACCCTTTCTAGGTTACACATGTAAAATAATTAAGGATCTTTAAGAGTTATGATTTTCACTCTGATAAAACATAATAGAGCACTAACCTTGATCCATGAGAGATCCTGTGAATATGCGTTCTTCAAATTTGTAATCTTGTGTACTCTTCAACCACCGTTTCCCAATCTATCTCTTTGCCTTTCTTTCTGTTCTCACACGTTCTTGATGGGTTACTGTGAAAAGAACCTTATGGCCAGAGACAGAACCCCTATTCCTTTTATAAACCAACGTCCATCAAGTTGGTTTTATTTTATCTTTATCTTTATTTTATTTTATTATCACTTCCCATAATAATAACCAATAAGTCTTTATATTTTTATTAAATCACAATTGGGCCCATCATAATATTTAAAATGAGTCACTAATAGAATTAATTTGTCAATTAATTCTAACAACACAAGCCTCAACATCTCTAGGTACATGAGTACAAACATCTTCAAGCTCCACCGAGTATCAACCTTTTCAAGTATCCTTCTCAATCTTGCTATGAGATCAATAATGAATAATTAGAATATTACAATATTCTATGAGGATCAAAACTGAGGAAGTAAGCCTTTTCTACTTTTGGCAAACAATCTCTATTAGGGCTTACCTTCTTTTGTTAGTTTTCTGAAAATTATGATAAATCTCATTTATTTTTTCATTACTAGTACGAAATGCATCCTTTGAAGGTGATTTGTCATAATTATATTCCTTAAACCCTTAGATATGTTATTACTCAGTCTAATGATAAAAAAAATTGTCGTTTAGTCTCTCATTTTAAGAAAAAAGAACTTTGTAATTTAATTCCAAGTTTTAGTCTTTTGTTTAGGCAAGTGATTTATTATGATCAAGGTAACTTGTCTCATGTAGCGGGGGAAGTGAGTAAAGCTTTTCTTGTTCTTATACATTAGTAATGTAGTTGAGTGTCTACATTAGACTTTGTCTTGTTAAATATAATGAGTTTTGCGTTGAGCCTTTTAAATAGACAAAGTAAACAAAGATTGACAATGACTATACAAGGAAGAAAAATATTCATAAGGACTAATTTTCCCTTTGTACTATGTTGTGCTATCAATTTTTTTTATTCAAAAGTCAAAGGTCGGACTTTTTTGCATCATGATGTTATAATGATTGATAATCGACATTGTCATTGTTTTTTATTATGTTTATTTTATCTTTAATTGGTATTTTTATTATTATATTTTGAAACAATTAAAGGTTTATCCAATAATTTTAGAAAAGATAAGTATTTTATTTATTTTTATATAATTAAGATTTTGTTAGATAATTTTGGAAAAGATAAATATTTAGGTTTTATTTCAGAAATATTTATAAGATAAGTGAAAATCCAGAAGATTGAAGAATATATCAAGGATTGTCATGTAGTTAAATTCATTTAAATACATTTTCCAGCCATAGTTAGTTTGGCCCAATTCACCCAAGAAGTTCGCATTATGAAATTAGGTATTTAAACATGTTTTCATGAGGGTTTCATCATCTTGCACGTTTTCACAACTAGAAATCCCTAGGGTGTTGGAGAGAGAGGCTATTGGAAGCTGTCTAGGCTGTTGGGAATTTCTTCGTTGTCCTACTTGGGTTTTAATCTTCATCCATAGAGGTTTTGTCCCTTTTGGGTTAATAAGGAAGATGAGTCACGAAATTAGAGGTGGAGATGCGAATGGTAGGCATCATCGGAGCATGGAACAACTACCATGATTCTTGGGAGAGGCCTTGATTCTGATCTATGGTTTCAACTTCTTCCCTATTCTTCAATTTTGTAAACCCTAGGTTCTCCACCATGGAGAGCTAAACCTATTTGTTGATATTATGTGTAATAAACTAATTTCTTAAGTATTTTGTGAGGTTAATAAGTATGCTATTTTCCAATTCAATGTTAAGATTTGATTTTTATGCTTAATGCCTGTTGTGGCTTGAACACCTATGGCTTGATTGTGATTGTAGAGTAGTTTGAAAATCTCTCTTGAACCTAGAACTAAAATTAAGTACCTAATGGAAATTGTATCTAGGTATAGAACTTTCTTCACTAGTAATCATAAGACTCTTGAACTTAATACATGATTTCATTTTGATGATCCAAGAGATTGAATTTTGATGAGTTATCATAGGTCCAAAGTCTCTAAGGATAGGATTTGAGTATATTTATAAGTTGATTTTAACATGGAATTGGAATTCAAATATTTATAAATGAATGAGAATGAAGTGAATGAAATCTAGTTTTAACAATTGTAAATATTGTATGTTCAATTTTTGTTGCACACCAACTATTTGATAAAAATACAAAAAAAGGAGTTTCTTTGTGTTTTTTGTGAACTTTTTTTTCTAAATGAGTGTGAATTGCAAGAGTTGTCAAGTGTTACACAAGTCTCTTAAAAAATGATATCTAGACTTTTCACGTTATTTCTTGTACGTTTTGGTACAGTTATTACTCCAATTTTCATGTTTTTTCCTTGCTAAATATTTCTTTTTAGTTTAAATAAATAAGTTTGTGCTTTAATTAATTAGCTTTTGTTGTTTGTTTAGAAAAAAATTAGTTTTCATAAAAATATAGTAAAAATAATGTTTTAGTAGTCCTTTATTTATATTAGTTTTGTTCTTTTAGAATTTCACTTTTTATAATAAATTATTTTGCTAGGAACCTCCTTTCTTTTTGCTATTTTAAGTTTTAAACCCCTTACCCTTACTTTCTTTTTTTCAGATCAACACTGATGGTGAGTCAACTAAATATTTTGACCAAGGCTTTCCATCAAAACATGTATTTCATTTAATGTGGTTGAACAATCATTTGCTTCTGATAAATGAAGGCATGAGGAGCACTCCCTCAAGAACAAAAACTTGATGCACAATAAAGAATGAGCCTGATGAACACGAACCAGAAGAACTCAATGCACGAGATAATCTGATGGAGGCGATTCAAGCTTGATGCGTGATGAGATCGTGCCAGATTCGAGATGGATGAACGAGAGAATATCAAAGTGAGATCAAGGGTGCAAAGAAAATTTGGTGCGAGATCCACAATTCAGGTTCAAATTTGGGTTGAGGAAGCAAAATAGGTTAGTTTTTCATGATCTTCTTTTGTTTTATGAAGGGTTTTTAAGGGGAAAATGAGGTTTTTGTAGGGGGAGGAAGAGAGAGTGAGAAATATTGAGAGTTAGGGTTCGTAGGGTGTTGTGGCGAGGAAGAGAGAGTCAACTATAAAGGGGTTTCCTATTCTCCGACGAGCACAAAGTGGCTCGCGGGATTGGGTTTCCTCTAATGTCCAGGTAGTTTCACTTGGTCCATCACGAGCACAAAGTGGTCGTTATTGTGCCGAGTGAGATTTCTTTCACCATTTAAATTTCAGCATTCTCTTAATCTTGTGTAACTCCTAATTTTGAATGAACTATATTGAGTCAGTTTTAAATCCGGTGCCATTTTCTGATTGTTTAATCTGTGCCAAAATTTTATGGTTTTCAGTCTTCACATTCTGAACCAGTTTAATTTGTTTTACTACTTTATAAGTTTTCAATTCAGTTTCTCATTCTTGATTTAGTGGTTGAGCGTGGGTTCAATATCTGCACACAATTATGTTTCCTCTTGCAAATTAAGTGATCCCAAAGTGGGCACAAATTATCTAGATGTCTTCTTGAGTGTAGAGGAATCCATGATAATATCATGTACTCTTTTTCAGTTTGTTATTTTGTAGTTTTTAATTCTGAAGTGTTTCTATTATTGATTTATGATTTTGGACAATTTACTTTCCTTTTCTCAGATTTAAAATTCTTGCAGCATTTAGTTTATAGGATCATATGGTTTCTATTAGTATTAGTGGTAGGGACTTTTATCTCATGCATTTTTAGTTTATACACCTACATCTACATCTAGTAGTTGGCATGATTGAGTATTCAACATTGTCAGCTGAACTCACTACTATGCTTCTGCTTTAATGTTTCAATACAGTGTCATGCATTTTCTTAGTTAATTCCACCGCACTGCATCAGTTTACTTCTCTACAATAGTTTGTATTAGGTTTTTGTATTTTATGCCTTTATTAGCATCAATCTCGTTGGTTTCTTCTGCATAAAGTATGTTTACATTGTGATTAAATCACCCATCCAACGGGGCTGACTTCAAATGGTAATTTTGGTATTGTGAGTTGGTCTTTAATCTACACTTAGCATTTGTATATCATATTGATATAATTATGGATATGCATTTGAGTCAGTTAGTGTGGGTTTGTTGCTACTGTTATGTGGTTTTGGTCTGCTACTGTTTTATGATAGAAACTAGGGAAAACTGAAAAAGATAGGTATGTATTATTCAACAATTTATGCAGTAAAACAGTAATGGTCTAAAATTTTGCAGCAAAACTATAATTCCAGAGTCATAGACTCCTCTAGAGAATACCGCTCCTCCCACCCAAAAGAGTAACTAACTCCCCCCACTACTCTCCTCTCTCCCCTATACCCAAACCCACCAAAATAGAATCTCTTACACGTCAGCCCTGCTTCCTAACTAATTTCTCACTCCTTCCCCACTTGGCCCCACTTTCTTTCTTCTGGTATAAACATTCCATATCTTGGGCCTACCGTCAATAATTGTGCCTTGTTGAGTAACAGGCCCATGCTCCTTTGTCACTATATGACCCTTATTTGGAGTCCTATCATTACCCCCCTCTGCAACTACAGCCTTGTCCTCAAGGCTGAATAAAGGAAATTGACTTTGCAATAGCACTTCATCTTCCCATGTTGTCTCTTCCTCGGTTCTTCCCTTCCACTTCATCAACCATTGGTTAATAATGGTACCCTCCATAGAAATTTCCCGAACTGCTAACACTGCCTCGGGCTCTTCCATCCCTTCTTCCTCTATTCCCAATTCTGGTGGCAAAACATATTCCACCACATGGTTCCCAATCGCCTTCTTCAGTTGAGAAATGTGAAAAATTGGGTGTACTATGGTTGATTCTGGCAGCTGCACCTTATAAGACACTGCTCCAATTTTTTGAATTATTGGGAAAGGTCCATAATACTTAGGTGCCAACTTTTGATTAATACGTCGAGCTATGGTTTGCTGCCTATGTGGCCGCAATTTGACAAACACCCACTCTCCCACCTCCAATTGCATGAACCTACATTTTTTGTCTACAAATTTCTTCATCTACTGTTGAGCTCGCAACAACTGATATTTCAATTGTCGAATGGCCTCATCTCTATCAACCAAGTCAGCTGCTACTATTTCCACTCGCGTTTCCCCTTGTGTAAAATGCACTAATAGAGGTGGTGTTCTCCCATAAACCACTTCAAAAGGAGTTTTGCCAATAGATCCATGAAACATAGTATTATACCATAGCTCCGCCCAAGGTACCCAATATGACCAGCTCTTAGGTTGTTCTGACACAAAACACCGCAAATAAGCTTCTAAACATCAGTTAACTACTTCTGTTTGACCATCAGTCTCCGGATGGTAAGTTGAACTCATTTTCAATGTTGTTCCCTGCAACCGAAATAATTCTTAGTGGAATACCATGAAGTCTCACAATCTCTTTAGCAAACAGTTCAACAATCTTCCTTGCGGTGTAAGGATGTTTCAGCAAAATGAAATGACCCTATTTAGACAACCGGTCCACCACCACCAATATCGCTTGAAACCCTTTTGATTTGGGCAATCCTATAATGAAATATAGGGAAACATCTTCCCAAATCCTATCTAGAATAGGTAAGGGTTGAAGTAATCCTGCTAGAGAAGTTGCCTCATACTTCTGGCATTGGTAGACCTCACATGCCTTAACAAATTCTTGAACCATCCCCTTCATACCAATCCAATAGACATTTCCTACAATACGTTTATAGGTTCTTAGAAAACCCGAGTGACCACCGGCTGGTGACGAATGAAACTCAGTTAAAATGGTTGGAATTAAAGATGACTTTGCGGATAACACCAATCTATTTTTGTAAAATAACACCCCTCGATGTATGCTGAAACACGCAACCGATGAGTCCCCTTGCTGCAACTTCTGCACCACTTGCTGCAAGAAAGGGTCCAATTTAACTTCGTTTTGGACATGTTGTTCCTGCAGCCATATTGGAAAAGATTGAATCTCCTTCAATTCACCATCTTCAAACATTCTTGACAGTGAGTCAGTAGCCTTGTTATCCGGACCAGGTTTGTAGATCACCTCAAACTGATATGCCAACAACTTTGCCAACCAATTTTTTTGAGTTGTAGTGGTGATCCTTTGATGTAAAAGGTGTCCCAAGCTTTTCTTGTCAGAATACACCTTGAAACTTCTTCCAATCAGATACGATCTCTAATGTTGGACAACTAAGACTAACGCCATTAACTCTTTTTCATAGGCTGATTTATTTAAATTGGTAGGTGACAAAGCTTTACTGAAATAAGCTATTGGGTGACCGTCTTGCATCAACACTGCCCCTATCCCTACTCTAGAGGCATCACACTCAATTGCAAATGGCTTGGAAAAATTAGGTAAGGTCAATAGAGGTGCGTGAGTCATTACCTTTTTTAATTCTTCAAAAGCCAACTCTGCTGCAGGACCCCAATGAAATTCGTCCTTCTTTGTCAATTTCGTGAGAGGTCTAGCAATCTTACCATAATTTGCAATAAATTTTCGGTAGTACCCCGTCAAGCCCAAAAAACCTCTTACACCCTTTACATTATGAGGAATAGGCCAATTCAACACACTTTTAATTTTTTCTAGGTCCATTGCCACTCCCTTCTCAGAAATTAAATGACCCAAATATTCCACTTGCCTACTCCCAAAAACACACTTCTTTCTATTTACCTTAAAGTATTGTTCACGCAGCAACTCCAACACTATAGCTACGTGTTTCAAATGCTCCTCCCATCCTTTGTTGTACACTAGTATATCATCAAAGAATAGTAGAACAAACTTTCGTAAATATGCCTTGAAAATATTATTCATGGTTGATTGAAAAGTTGCCGGGGCATTAGTCAGCCCAAAAGGCATCACCAAAAATTCGTAGTGACCCTCATGTTTCCTAAAAGCCATTTTATGAACGTTTTCCTACGTCATACGTATTTGATGATATCCCGATTTCAAGTCTAGTTTTGAGAAATAAATCGC
>Ga0209389_1006699_pt1 | contig 10048 bp, 6 predicted proteins | sample CowpearedBW_FD_187526 | JGI IMG/M metagenome (GOLD analysis project Ga0209389, IMG submission 187526) | Root nodule microbial communities of legume samples collected from California, USA - Cow pea red BW (SPAdes) (version 2) | ecosystem: Host-associated > Plants > Roots > Nodule | place: USA...
AAAAGAATCAATTGAGTTATTTTCTACTGTAATAGACGAACAAACAGAAAATAACAATTAATTCAGAAAAAAAAAAATGTTACTGATTACAAAAGATACCAAGCACCAACACACTCTAAACTAGTGGTACCTCTGGAGTACAAACATCTGCACTTCTTAAGCCTCCAGACTGGGCCCATGATGATGCCTGTTTGCCTGCTTAAAGTGATATAGTAAGGAAAAGTAAAATTTTAAGAAAAATAACTAACGATTTGGCTAAATACTTTAAAACACATAAATATAAAACAAATTTGTTGAACAATGGTTCGTATGCAAAACTAAACCAATAATGACATCAACCCAGAACCACCTCATCACAACCCCATCTGGAATTTGAAAGCAAGTCTCCATCCAAGTTTGTGTAAGGAAGTAAACATAGTTGATCTCGAGCTTATGTGTGTGCTGTTGTCCACAATTGCTCAGGCTAGTCTACCTCTTACATATACAGCCTTATACATGTGCTTAACCCACTTGGGACTATTTACAATACCCTTGCATTCACATTTGACACATATTACATACACAACGCATTACCTCACCAATAATATAATTCTGTTTACTACAGAGACCAACAATATATGAGTTTGCGAGGCAGAGATCCAGAAAGGTGAAAAATTGTGAATTAGCTACTACAACCAACTTTTACTGTATAAAGCTGCAACCAATTTGACATGGCAGCACTAAAAGAATTTATAAGAAATCTTAAGTTCAAGGATCCAGTGATTCACAGACCTCAATAGTTTGATTTAATGTTATGATAAGTTTTATTATAACGTTTAATTATACGGATATGTCAGTGCTTTAATTAGGATCTGTGAATGCAAGTCGTGATATTTTAGTTCTGCATTTGTGCAGGTTAAAGCTTTAGTTACTAATTTACCTTCAGTTATTATTGTTACATAGATATTTATGTTTGGTAGAAGATGGTTATTTTACAAGGGAGTTAAATCGAGAACTATATCTACTTGAATAATAAACAATCCAGAATAAGTAATGCAAACAGCTACCAAAACACAGAAAGTGCGTGAATAAATTATTTCAGAACAAATTCTAGTCTCACTGCATTTGACATGCCTAGTACTAACTGCTTTTCAGTCTAACATGGTCAATGCTCAGGGAACTAGGTAGTATCTGAAAATGCAGCTGATTTTTGTGGTTTTTATTTTTACTTTTATGCCTAACCAGTTTTCCCAACTAGATTAATGGTTGAAATTCTGAATCAGTAACCAGTTACTCAAGTCAAACCCTGGTTTTCAAAAGTTACAACTAATATCCAAAACCTTTAGAAAGTAGTTCTAAACCTGAGTCCAAGTGGTTTCAGCTATTGTAGCCGACCTCATCTAGTGGAAAAAGACTTCTGTAGTAGTGTTTACAGTTTTTTTTAAATTAATATTTCTAGTTGTGTGTATTTTCCTTTCCCAATTACATTACTAAAAATTTCATTTAGTTAATTAAATGATTAAGTAAAACAGTAGCAATACTTCCCCATTCAAAGTCTGATTAGAAAAATGATTGTCATAAGGATTAAGGAAAATATCTGAAAATATTAATTGAGCTATGCAATTCTCTCTTTCCTAAAGGAAAACTGGTCACTATAAACGATTATTTAATCATTCTAACATGAAATGTGAGCTACATCTTGCAGATAAAATCTTCAAATGCAAAAATCAATAAGTTGTCATCCATGTATGGACGATTATTTCAATGCATAATCATCATACTTGAGATGTAAATATAAATGCATTCCTTAACACATAAGTTTTATATGTGTTTAAGTGTATAAATATATAATCAATGTGAAGAACTACGAAATAGTTTTAAAATGTAATTACTAATATAAATTAAAATTCAATTTGAAAGAACGTGGAGCAAATAATCTAGACCAACTCAAAAGGAACAGAAACAATCAAGTCCTTTCAATTAGGGTTCCACTCCAAAAAGTTATAAACCTAATAGAATCATTGTACCAGAACAAGACCAAGCAAGATACCCACATATAGAGATACAGATCCAATAGACATTCTCCCTACTCCACTCGCGAGCCCCCTCCCCAATCCTCATTCCTTGCAATTCTCATTTTTCAATTAAATCCGGAGGAGAACAAGCTGTTCTTCTATAGCATGTAAATAAATAGCAATGCCTTGCGGATCCTTAATAACCCTTCCCAACAAAAGTTCTAGTCAAACTATCGAACCAACAATCATTGACTTAACTGATTGAAAAATCAGCCAAAACCACACAATCAGAATCATTACAAAATCCACACACACGGAGTTACAGTACCTGCGGCTTCCGAGGACGATTCTCCGTTCTGCAACCGCGACCGAGGCAACACCACCGGACTCTGCTCCCTTAGCGGCATACTCCCCGAAGTCGACACGCTGTCAGAATTGCTCCCATTATCGCCCCAACCTCCGGTAGCAGCGGCACCGCCACGGGAACCCTCACGAAATCCGACCCGGTTCTGGCTGGCCGGTTCCTTCTTCTTCCCATCGCCGCCGCGCACGCCGACGCCGGGCCGGGAAAGGTTGCTGCCGCCGAGCGCCGTCGTTCCCTTCTCGCCCCTGAACCCGAAGAAGCTCTCCTGCGGCAGCGGCCCCGATCTCGTCTTGATCCTGTTCAGCCCCAGCGACGACGCCAGAATCGGCGACACTGACGCCGACGATTCCCGTCCCTCCGCCGCCGTCAACTTCTTCACCGGAGAATCCTTGCGAGCCTCCGGCGGCGGAGTTTGACTTTCCTTCCCCTTGACCACATCCTTCTTCTTGGTCCCGTCCTTCACCTGCGTCTGACGACACGCAGCAAGAGCTCCCCCACCGCCGCTTCCACCGCCGCCTCCCGCTGCTAAAATTGGATGAGCGGCGGATTTAGCCTTCTTCTTGTCGGATCTGGAAGGAGAATTGGAGGAGAAAGATCGAGGACTGTTGGATGACGCATCGGGACTAGAGGAATCGGATTTTTTGGAAGAGAAGAACCTTCCCTTGAAGACCATGTTTGGATGAACCAAACGAACCCTAGCACCATGCTGCTGAGAACTGCGACATTGATTTTGAAGCTCAAGTTAGAGAGAGAAAGCGAAAAGAGAGGGTTTGGTTTGGTGTGACAGTGATGATGTTGAATTCAAAGGAAAGGGGTTGATTGTGGACTGAAAAATGTTGTGACTTTTTACAGAAAAAACTCTACACATTATTCAAACACCTTCTTCAACCCCAATTTTAGAATCGTTTTAACATTTTATATGACCCACACCTTAGTCCTTTTTTTATTTATTTTATTTATACTTCATTATGTAATCCCTTTTATTTGGGTTTTTGACTCTTTGACCAAAATTATGCACTTTCTTTATGTGCTTGTTGAAAATGTGCAAATGAAAAATCATATTGTTACCATTTTGGCATAATTTTTGTTAAGTGGGGATGTGGATTTGGTGTAATTGAGAAACCTTCGTAGCGTTTTTGGTAAACCTTTGCCTAGTAGTTTGAAGAATAACTTTGTAAGAATTTAGAAAATAATTAAGAGATTTTCGTTTTAAACTGAAATTAGTTGATATTAATTAATTTTTATAAATTCTAGTGTTAACTTTTTTAAAAGTGATTTTTTATATACATGAGTTGATCATAATTTATGTGTTTTGACTTGTTATGGAAACTTTTCAAACCAACCCTTAATTAATAATTTTTATAAAGGGCTCATTTTTTGTTTTAAAATTTTGGAAAAATATTGTTTTCTGTTATAGTTATTAGACGATGAACTTAGATGTAAATCATTCATTCTTACAAAATTGCATTATAAAATTACAGATGTATATCATTTATATATTATAATTTTGTTTAATCAATGGTTCATGCGATCTCCAATAATACGATGGGAATGTTTTCCGAATAAAATTTATTTTATCTTTTTTCCAATTTACATAAAAAATTTCTACAATTGAATCCACAATATACATACTTTTCCCTTATCATAAAAAAAAAAATATATATATATATATATATAATATAAATGGAATATTTATAATGTTTCGACTCATATATTGTTAGGAACAAGGCAATAAAGGAAAGAATAAAGGAGAGAAAATAGACACAGAGAATTTAACGTGATTCGGCGTACAATGTGTATGCTTACGTCCACGACTACACTAGGAAGTATTTGTATTTTTGGTGTATCTTAAAGCTTTACATAGAGTCTCTTATATAGTAAAATAGAGAACTACATCTCACTATTCTAAGCGAGGTGGGACTAAATCAAACACCATAATACTAACATATATAAAGACCTAATATATGTTCAAAGAAGAACTAAAAAACAAAAATATAGAATAAACTACTCCCTTACATAAACATGTAATGCAAGAAACATTGCTAAAAAATTTATCCTCGTTTCGAGGTAACAAAAACATATTGATCGAGTCTAACATTATCTTTCATTTTCTTAACAAATTCAAATTTTACATTCTAATGTTGGAGATATCATTCAATCTTTAAATTAACTATTATTTTTTGTAGATGCTATATGATATTAATTTTTCTTTTATTTATTTATTATATGAAATGAAACTTGGTGTTAGAGTAATGTGAAATGATCCTACGCAATGTTCCTTTGTGTGGATGACACTGTTTGTGTATATTTGCACAGATGAATTTGTGGCAACGCGTTTGTTCTTTTCAGCAGATATGCATAGATTTGCAGGCGCGAATTTGCGGGATCCATTCCATCTTCGCTTATATGCCCATATTTGAGTATATTATAAGTAAGTTCACCAAATTAACCTTGTTATTTTTACCAAGCACATGAACCAGGCTTTTCTCTCATCGTTCGAAGTTTGAAGGTGAGTGGTGGTATTGTTTACTGCGAACATGCATTGGTGTGTGTGTGGGTGAAGTGAACCAATGGTGTGATGGTGTTATTTAACGGCATTTTGCACCAGTGTGAGTGAAGTAAACCGGTGTTGGTCGTGGTTGTGAGGGGTGGCGCACCAATTACATAATTGGTGCGGTGATGTGTGTGTGTGGCACCGATTACGTAACCGGTGGTGGTGCAATGAAAAAAGTGACACCGGTTACGTAACCGGTGTTGTGTGTATGTGATGAATTTTTTGAACTTGTTTCGTGTTCTTTCAGGTTGGTCGAAGTTCATTAGGTGCTTCATAACTGGTCAAGGTGGTGGCCCTTGTTGACAGTGTCCGTTGGTCGTGGACATCACCAGAGTTCAAGCTTGAAGATTTGCGTAAGTTTAGTAAAGCAAGTTACTCAATAAAGGTTTTGCGCTAGTAAGATGGCTTACATAGGGTGTTTATGTTGGCACTTGAAAATATAAGTGGTTATAAGTGGTTATGTTGGCACTTGGATCATCTCGACTATCGGCCCAACCTACCTTGGTTGTCATCCCAGATCAGCCTCGTCTAGGTTGTGGGATTGTTTGGGTCTTCAGGATGGGTCGGACCGACCCGTTTGGATCAACGGGTCAGAATGGCTCATATGGGTCATCAGGGTTGGTCCCGCCTATCTGGGTCGTTAGGCTGACCCGACTAATCTAAGTTGTCGGTCCGACCCTACCCATCTGGGCCGTCAGCCCTACCTGTTCCGTCTCCGCCTTTTGGTCCGACTCAACTCTATTCAGTCTTGATTTTCGGTCATGACCAACCCGAGATGGCTTGACTTGATCTTTTACTCTCATTCAAAATAGTACTTTTAGGGAGGCCTAATCCATCTTAGCTCTGGTCTTGACACTTGAGAAGGAGCTTTTGGGGACTGGATTTTCTTTTACCCCTCATTTGGGACTCTCTAAAAGGGACTTAATGAAGAGTCGGCCAAGAGCCAAATTAACACCTCTATTTATATTTGTATAACTTATTGTACAATGTTTCCATAATTAAGAAGGTTTCTTACGAATATTAAAAAATCGGTTCTATAAGTCATTGGAAGAAAGGATCGGTATTTGGAAATTTTTTGGTGAAAGGACTGGGTTGTTTTTTCTCATACTACCGAGGTAAAATTTATGATTAAAAACTAGGAACACAAGGAAGAGAGAATAGAGTAATCATTAGAAAATCTCCAGAATTGATAAATAAAATTAGCTTGAAATGGGAAATTTAGAAACATTTAGAATATGTTCGTATTTCCGTTCAACAAGAGCATTTTGTTCTTATGTTTCAATACAAGTAGTTTGATATATAATGCCTTTAGAGCTCAAGTAATCACTGCCTTAAATCCCACACCATTATAAGTTCTAGCACATTAACAATTTTCTGAAACTGAGTTTTACATATTCAATAAAATTGATCAAACAAGTTTTAGCTTCAGCTTTCTTTTCATGGGAAGTAACGAGGTAAAACTAATATGATCACCAAATATAGTAAAAAAATATCTGTTGTACCCATTTATAGAAATGCTAGAATATGGTCTCCGAATATGCACATGTATGAGATCAAAACTATTTTCAGCATGAGAATTACTAGAAGAGAAAGAAAGTTTTTTTCTGTTTAACAAGATGGCAAGTATTGCAAATAAAATCTTAACTTTTGCATTGTGTAGCATGGAAATTAAAATTGACTTCTAAATTATAGAATTTAGATTGACTAATCTTTCATTTTCATATAATTCTGAATTATATAAATTAGAAATTATTTTGTTGTCAAGGATGCAATGTGCAAAGAATACAAGAAGCTTACTTTTGAGAATAAAAGAACCACATAGTTCTGGTGCACCATCCTGATAAAACAACTACGTCTCCTACAAATTAAGATAATCTTGTCTTTCAACCAACTACAAGTTCTATTGTAATAGATGTAAACTACAGATGCCTAAAACGGAGAAAACTGTAAGTGCCTAAAACTGTTTGAAAATTGAACATGAAAATAGTGGCATAATGGATGATTAAATTCAACAAAGTAAAACTAAGAATGTAAAGAAGTAAACATGACATACACGTTGCAACAGCTATTTAAAAACTGGAAAACAGGTTGCAACAGGTAAAAAATCAATGATTACACTTGATTTAACTTAACTAGCACTAACTAATCCTACAAGTAACTCAATTAGCAGGTCAACAAGTAAATTGACTGTTCAAGCTCCTTTATTCAGCTCCAATCCAACAGGCCCGCAGGTGGCATTGCTTGAACTGAAAGTGTTGGCAACTTCCTCATCAAAGCAAAACATAATATCCTTAATAATGAATGAATAGATACATAGTAAAAGCATAAACCAAGATAGAAGCAAGTTTATTTTAATCTTAAAGGTCTGCAAAAGCATCACTATACAAGATTGAGATCCTAACTAGGTCAGCACCTCAGCTTACATAACTCATTTGCAGTACAGCAAAAACTGTATATAAATGATCTCTATTTTTCAGTAAGCTATCTAAAGGAGCCTTGAAAGGGGGCTTTTGCCCTATAATAAACATTTCAATTCATACACAAAGTTGTAAGCATCAATAAAACTCTACACAGATTATAAAAACTTGTCACCCAATGTCATTAAAAGAACTGCTTCTATAAAAGCCACAAAAAAGTACAATGCACAATCAGGCATGAAACAAACACAAGTACATGGTTGTTCAGATTAAGTGATGATACAACAGATGAATAAGAAGCATAAAGTATACATGCCTTTATTGCAAAAAGATCACCAGTTGTTCTCCTTTTAGCCAAGAAAACCCTTCCAAATGCTCCACGACCAATAAGATTTACAATTTCAAAGTCAACAACGGAGGTATGATCCCTTGACGAATGGATTGGGCTTGTTCTCAAGCTGCCAAAATGTGATTTTTACAATAATGAAAGAAATATGGTTTCCCTGAAGTACAATACAACAATGAAGGCCCTAAAGGAAAATCATATTTGGGCTCTGACCAACATGAATGGGTAATATCAAACAGTTAAAAAGAAAACCATCAAGATTTTAGACATAGGGAGGGAGGTCACCGTTTGGTCTTGAAAGACAACGAAATCATTGATTTCAACCCCTGTACTAATCAGTTAAACAAATTGTATAGTAAAAATGCAATGTCAAAGAAAACAGAAGTTCTATAGCGATCAAAATACAGGGTACACAATAAAAAAAAATATCATCTCCACATCCAATATACAACAAGGAAAGCATAAGTTGAGGGAGGTCACGCTCCTCTAATATATGAGGTTTCACCTTTTATGATTTCAACAAGCCTCTAGAGATCATTTCAAGAAGGAGTGTGTTTGCCTTAACAGTCTCATCCCTTTTAGAGAGAGCCCTAATCATTATTTCAAAAGTTACCTCATTAGGCAAGCAACCATTGTCTTCCATTTTGGACCATACGGACAATGCCTCGTCAAACAAACCTTTTTTACAAAGACCATTGATCATAATACTATAACTCCATACATCTAAATGGTAGCCTTTAATTAAAAGATCTTCAAAGATATCTCGTGCCTTCTGAAGTCTTCCCCCTATGCACATTCCATGAATAAGTATGTTCCAGGTGTACAAATCAGGCTGAATTCCCTTTAACGTCATTGTCTTGAATAATTCAAATGCCTTGTCTAGTTGATAGCTTTTACACAAAGCATGTAACAAACAATTGTAAGTGATTACATCCGGTTGTTGATTTCTATCATGCATCTCATCAATAAGATCCCAAACATGAGAGATTCTTCCAATTTTCAATAAACCATTGATAAGAGTAGTGTAAGTCACTGTATCTGGAACCATATTCCTGTTATGCATTTCCGGGACGAGATCTATGGCCTCACTCACCCTTTCCATCCTACAAAGTCCATTTATAAGAGTATTGTATGTCAATATATCAGGAACCACATTCCTCTGTTGCATTTCCTGAAAGAGATTTATGGCCTCATCCACCCTTTCGTTCTTTATGAGTCCATTTATCATGATATTGTAGCTGCAAACTCTAGGACTCACTCCCATCATGGTCATTGCACTGAATACTTGTTTTGCATTCTTCACGTCATTAACTAAGTAATACCCATCCAATAAAGCATTAAAGCTAAAAATATCAGGTCCCACATAAGCTTTCACCATCATACCTAACACATTCTTGGCTTCTCGTAGCTTTCCCTCCTTACATAATGCATCAATCAATATATTATACGTATAAACATCTGGCCTGATGCTATTTGATAGCATTTCATTTATGAAACCAAGCGCTTCTTCTAACTGATTCCCTAAGCAAAAGCCATAAACCAGAGTATTATAGGTAAAAAGATCAGGAGAAATTCCCTTGACACCCATTTCAGAATACAAATCATAAGCTTCTTTTGGATGTTTATCTTTGAAAAGACAGTCAATAATTATGTTGTACATTACCGTTGATCGACTTTCAATCGTTCTGAACAATTCGACGGCAGCTTTAATTTCTCCCATCTTGCACAATCCATTGATGAGAGTCCCGTAAGTAAAGTGGGTGACCTGAAATCCTAGTGCTACTACTTTGTCATGAAGGTTGAGTGCTTTCATGACCTCACCCCTATCACAGAGACCTCTGATGAGTGTATTTAAGGTTACGGCATCTGGGTGATAACCCCGTTTGAGAATCTTGGCAAATACAGAGAAAGCGAAGGCCATTTGATCCAAGTGGCAGAAACAATTGATGAGGAGGGTGAGATTAGCAAGGTCAGGGTGAATTCCCTTGAGCTCCATTTGCTTGATGAGAGAAATAGCAGTAGGGTACTGCTTCATCCTCACAAAGAATCCCAAAATCTTTCCAAATTCGAAGATGGGAGGAACATGGCGCTTATGAAGCATGCGATTGAATCTTGAGATGGCTTCGTCGAATATGAAGGTTCGGGAGTGAGAGTGAGAGCAAAAGCGGGAACTGAGAATTGGAAGAAATGGAAGAAGAGAAAATCTTAAACTTCTTGAGAGAAACATCTTTGCTGCAAACAATTAGTTTGATACAAGATCGAAGTTAGGTTTTCAGCACGAATAACAAGTGTTCGTATTACGTTTTGCATATTATTTACCAATTTATCTATAACTATATATATATATATATATATATATATATATAATATTTT
>Ga0209389_1006715_pt1 | contig 10041 bp, 7 predicted proteins | sample CowpearedBW_FD_187526 | JGI IMG/M metagenome (GOLD analysis project Ga0209389, IMG submission 187526) | Root nodule microbial communities of legume samples collected from California, USA - Cow pea red BW (SPAdes) (version 2) | ecosystem: Host-associated > Plants > Roots > Nodule | place: USA...
CGAGAGTAAACCCTAGAGTGACCTCGCCGGTGACATTCCGAACACCATAATCACCTTCCGCTGCCTGTTTGGTGGATTTCCACCGAACAAATCCATGTTTCGCGGCCTTGCATCGTGATTCCGACAAGAGATGCAGTGTCGCGCGTCCATCAGCAGGTCCGTGAGTGATAGCGTGGAGGAGGTCGTTCGACGGGGTGCGAGTGGTGCTGTTATGGTGAGGGCCGCGTGATGAACGGAGAAGACAACAACGGAGCTTCGTGGTGGCTGCTGTAGGCTCACGAAGAAGAAGGTGCGGCGGCTTCGCGTTCGTGAATGTAGGTGCGGTTCTGGCAGTTCGTGCGAGAAGGTTATGCAGCCATGGTGATTCTGGCGTGATGCAAAGTTGGGGCAGCGGTTTTGGCTTCGTGCACTGCTGCTCGTGCGTGAAGATGGTGGTCACTGATGCAGGTGCTGTCATGGTGGTTCTAACACGAGCGTGACGGTGGTGCAGGTGCAAGTGCAGGTGCGATTGCAAGGGTTTCGCGTGGTGGACGACGCCGAGTGGCGGCTCACGCAAGAGGATGCGGAAGTGTTGGCGCGGGTGCTGCCGGAGATGTTGGACGGTTCCGGCGAGCTTGAATGGTGCAGCAGTGAAGGTTTTGGTTGCAGGACGCACGGAGAAGATGAAGATGTCGCGGACCACCGGTGCAGCAACGATGACGGGGTTTCCGATGAGGGCGCGACAGGCGTCAGCTTTCTGGCGTGTGCAGCGGTGGCTGGACGTGGTCGTGGCGGCTGCGGAGTGTGACGGCGTGGAGTGGGTTGGCGCGAAAGAGAGAGAAAGAGAGATTAGGGTTAGGGTTTGTGTTGGGAAAGAGATGATGACATCGTAAACACTGGTTGGTTATTTTAGTGAATGCAAGATTGAGGACGTGGCATAATTGCATTGGTTAATTTAGTAAGTTGAGGATTACCACGTGGCGAAATCTGGTGGAGTAGAGTTTAAGTGACCTTAGGGGTGTAACTTAGTAAAAATGAGGGGTGCAGAACAGAAATTGAAGTCCAATTACAAAAGGGGGTGTAAACCTAAAAACAGGGGGTGCAGTTAGCTCCAGAAATGTCCTTTTTCAAAAATAGATAATCCAATTGGGAAAAAAGGGTGTAAACATGAGAATTCGGGGTGTATTTAGTACCTGAACTAGTCCTCTCCAAAATTCTTATTTTGGGACTTAATTTATGAATTAAAATATTCATTATTTACACTCTTAAGGACCTAAATTAAATTACAGTTGCATTATTAAACTCAAGAATATCCAATAATATAGTATGCAACTAAATACAATTTTTAAGTGCAAAAATAATATTAAATTTCCAAAAATTAATTATTGAATGTGAGCCAAGGTTCGACTCATCATACCTTCTAGGCGGTTTGGAAGCGGCAGCGCTTGGCGGTACGTGTCCCCTGCCAGACGATTTTACTGCAGCAGTATTGGTGTTGTTGATTCTGTAGGCGTGATCTACGAGGCTTTTGGTGATGCTTCAAAGGTGAGATTGTTGGTGTTCCTTGAGTTGTGGCTCGGAACGTATCCCTTGAGTTGTGGCTCGGGATAGGAGTTAAGCATGTGGTATTCCTTGACTTGTGGCTCGGAATAGCATCTCTTGAGTTGTGGCTTGAGATGGCGACATTATTTATTTTCTTTATTTTATTAAAAATTAGTAAATCCGGACGGGATGTTACAGATATGAACTATATTTTGAAATGTTTTCTCTCCTGCCAGTTAACTTCTGTGTAATTTTGTTCTCTCGTTTTTTAAATAATAAATAGTAAAAAATAATAAAATAAATAAAAAAGAAGAAAATTGAAAACAAAATAAAAATAGATAAAATAAAAATAAAATAAGATGAAAGGAAAAAATAAAACACAATAAAATCAAAGTAAAATAAGATAAGAAAGAAGAAGAAAACAAATAAATAAAATAAATAAAATAAAATAAATAATAATACATATTACAATCCGGACGAAATTGGCTGCTGACATTTCCATTGTTTCCTTATCAAGGGACTGTGGTTCTACTTCTATATTGTACATTCTTCAATGTTTTGTATAAAGATGTATTCAATTTTATAGTTCTTTTAAGAGTTAAATATGTTTTTGTCCCTCAAGTTTCAGTGAATTTTGGTATTAGTCTCTCTTCGAAACTTTATACGAATTGAGTCATTCATCTTTAGAAATACGTGGATTTAGTCTTCTTACCAAATTTTGTTAAGTTTATTTGACATTTTAAATGCATTTTATGTTAATATTTGAGTTCAAATTGAAACGAAAATGTGTCAAACGGTGTAAACAATTCAAATACTATCATGAAATGCGCCTGAAACGTCAGATAAACTTAACAAAATTTGGTTAAGATGACTAAATTCACGTATTGTCAAAGGTGAATGACTAAATTGGTCAAAAGTTTTGAAGAGGGACTAATTCTAAATTTCGCTGAAACTTGAGAGACCAAAAACATATTTAACCCTTCTTTTAAAGACTTGTATACTTTATGAGTGAAACATTTAGGAGTATGATATACTTATCAGATATGGATGTGTAAAGTGAACTAAAGTTTAGTGCTTCATGACTCATAACTTTCTCATAAGTTCTTTTTCACAATTTTTAATTAGTTCTATAAAGAAGATTATAAAAATAATTTGTTTTTAGCTTATTATAGTATGCTTCATAATCAAGCTTAAGAATAAACTCTCATAATGAAATCTTATTAAATAAGTATTTATTTAAATTGTTTATTTAAATCCTCCCTAAATTTGAGTGTTAAATGAGCATTAGAAATTTCCAAAAAGCATTCATTATTAAATTGATCTAGTATTTATAACAGTGTATGTACTAAAAAATACATGATGATGTCCATGTTATGCAAAGTTATTTTGTTAGACCCGTTTAGATATTGATGCACTCTTTTGCACAGCCCGTACTAAGAGGACTCTTTTGACCAACAAAATGAACAAAGAAATCTATATATTCTATTAAAATACATCTAAACAAAACTAATATTGTGTTGAAGTGAGCTTTCAATGCTTAGGTCTTATTGAATTTCCTTTTAGGGTGAAATCACTTGTGTATTTATCCATTTCAAGGCTTAATACCTAGTGCTAAACTTCTATTGACAATTGGAGGAACATTGTTCTTGGGATTTAGATTGTTGATCCTCGTAATTGTTGCAACTTTTACTATTGATCCTCATAATCCCAAATATCTTATGTATTAGAATATAGGTATACTAAAAAAATCATAAAAGGATTTTTGTTTTTTCATAACCAAAAAAATTGAAAAGGCCAAAAAATATATATAGCAATAAAAGGCATAACTTGGAACACATGTCATATTCAGAGTCTTGCACTCTAACTTCGAACATATATAAATGCAACTAATACCAGAATCATCACTAAAAGAAAGAACCAAGTACCTCTAGAACTCTATGATCAGATTATTAACTCGAATGACATTGATGATAGCCTAAAGACCATTTTGGAGGCATAAATACTGTTTGAAACTTATAAAATTAAAAATGAACTACATGTCCAAAAGTATAAATACAATTATATGTGGAACAACTAAAATTATAGCCTAGGCATCAACTCCCAAGTCACATAAACATGAAATATTTAGCATCATTCTTTCATCACAGCTGCCTCAGGAATAATCATGCCTAGAATAAGTTAATACACTATGTATCATAGAGAATATCACAAACCTTTCCTTTCATTGAAAATGTAATTGCGTTTCTTCCCTCCCTATTACCCTTTCTTTTTAAGATAAATCAGACCCAACAGTACACTTCAAAAAGTAAACTTTATTGTTGTTGATCAAATTAATGGCTTGGTGTATGAGGTTCACTCTACTTTGGGGAGCGGGACAAGGTGAGTGTATTCCTATTATCACATGAAGAAGAATATGTGTCTATAACCCTCTACCTCTTGGTCTTGGGTAGGAGAAATCATCTAAAACTAAAATAAAAATACCCAGTACTGCAATTTTCATGACAGTTAGTATAAGCCTGTCCTTGGCATTGCAATGTTTACACTAAACATGTTCCAATTTTTCTGCAATACAAAAATAATTTTGATAAATTTTATGGAGTATGCAAAAATTGCACTGCACACCTGTTTCCCATAACCAAAAACAAACATTATAAGTAATTTTTCTCACTGTTATCTTCAACGAATTAGTATGATCAGTAAGCAAAAGTTCATAAAGTAATAGTCATGCAATAATATACTACTACCGAACAACTTAAGTAAATGACTATTTGAATACCTATGATAAATGGAATGAGATGGAACTTGAGAAAATGAAATATAATAAAATTTTCATTCTTTTATTACATATTTTTTGTAATGGAATACGATAGAGTTTCTTTGGAAATATATGGAATGGTAACAATAGGTTCTAGTATACTAATATACTAATCGATGCTAGTATACTAATTAAACTAATACTTAATTCCACAATTAAACTTCATAAAATCAAAACAACAAGTTCTAACATCTATTTTCTGAACCTGAATAGATGAGTACAATTTTTTAGTTGTTTTATTAATGGTGGATAGTGGAATATGATGGAAGAGCAACATTACACAATAGAAACATGTCAGTGTGGCTATACCACTGCAATAACATGTCTTACTTCAAAAGTTGACAAAAATTTGTCATGCAATTCTGTAATAGCACCACCATTTAACAATAATGTTTTCCCATCCCATCTACTATTGCAGGCTAAGAACCAACAATTTATATAGCTAAATATGACCATTTATTGAGGAAATAACAAATTGAACAACACCAACAAAATGTGATTAAAAAAAAAGAGAAACCACAACCTTACATATGAGTGTAGTGAGCTTTAGGGTCCTAGAACAAAGTCACAAAATAGACATCATAAAGAGTATATTTATTTATTATTTTAAAAAAGGGAATTAATGATTAGGAGAAGGAAACCCGAAATCTCCTTTTTTTTTAGTCTTAAAGAGAAAGAAACAACAAAGGCTAACAAAAGTAATTGAAATTGACTTACCCTATAAGGCTACAGTAAACATATCTTCACAAATATCAGCAAGCCTACTTAGCTTTCCATACCAACCAACTATTTCCTTTGTTGGGATTCCAATAAAGAAAGAGTCCATAAGTCCAAGACATGTTGCAATTTGGGTTAAGGCTCCATAAGCACATCCATACAACACATGGTTGGGTCCTGGTTCATTTGGGTTCATCCATGAAATGGTCATTGCTTTTCCATCATAATCACCTTGCGTGATGTGCACCTGTAGTGGAATTACTTAATAACTGAATAAAAAAGGCATAACCTCATAATTTGAAACTGTTTCACATGTCCAAATTAGGATCTCATCAATGTTGAATTAAGTAATTAACATAGGGTTATAGATAATAAAATAAGTTTTGTTATCTTTGAAAAACTTACTTGTTAAGGTGGAGTGTAACCTTTTCAAATTGTAAATACTTCATAATCGATGGGCGTGTCCTCTGTTCGCCACTTTGGCCACATCAAAGAGCTAGTGTTAACTATATACATGTTCTTTCAAACATTTATCTGAAACCAACTTAGTAAAGAATATAATTGCACCAAACCTATTCATGTAGTTAACACAACATGTAAAAAAAAAAAAATCAACATATTAGGTAGAGGTCGATCAAGAATAACATAATAAGAAATTTACATCTTAAGAAACATAGTAGAAGTTTGAGAACTCATGTGACAACCCAATTCCAACTAAGTTTAAGAACTTTCTAAGAGGCTTAAATGTTATATATCACTCAGTGTATACTAATCTTTTAAATATTCAAATTTTGTGTGTTTTCTTCTTCATTGCAACTTTCTCGACTCCCCACCCTCTTGGTTTGACCAAGTCATTTCTATGGGCAAAAAACTGGAATTAAGAGTTTCAGTCGAAATGTGCAAAAATCCAACTCGTGAATTCTTAACATTCATTTCTTGGCACCAAAAGAGCATAAATATCGCATCGTATATTCGTTGGAGGAACATGTATATGCTAGATCCTGTGAAATTTTGTGATTGCTTCCTGCTAACACTTTAATGATGGCAACAAATTGCAAGAGTTCTGCAAAATAGTATTCCCACAAGCCTTGCCACAAGCCTTCCCACTGCAGAATATAATTTTATAGAACTACCACTACCATGAGCAGCAAACTTTTGAAAAGACTAAAATAAGCAAGTAAACTTATCATTTGATTTTAGCCCCAAGAGTATCTTATTCCTTTTGGCATTATTCTCTCTGTTTACTTAATGAATTTTAATTATTGAGGTGAATAATGAGTTAGAAATTAAAACAAATAGTAGTGATACTAAAATAAAATGGAATATATTTACAAGGAATAAAATAAATTTTTTTATAAAATAATATGGTAGGTCAAAGCCCTAGTTAACACAAACTTAGTGCCAAGATATAACATAATTTGAAAATTATAATACTATTTTAAAAACAGTTTAAAAATAATAAGATAGAAAAAAACTAAGATAAAAGTAATTGAATATGTCTAGTCGATAATCAATTATAATCATGCATTTCGAGTATAATTGATTAATTGTTTTCCATAAGTTTAATGTCACGTCATGAATTTAGAACTTATTTCAAATTTGTGTTCAGTTGGAATTGCATAATCATGTTCATGTCAACATTTTCACACTAGAACATATGGTGAAGGAAGTTGAAGCTCTTAACCATAACTATAACGTTTTGAAGGGAAGAGGAAAGACCTTGGACTAAAATAAATTTACTTGAGTTTTAAGTCAGTGAGCTTAGTTAGATTCAAGGTAGAGAGACCAACATTCACTTTCTCAAGCCTTAGAAGATAGACATTTTCATAGTACACATTTTCTTTTGGATTCTTTTATGTTATTTATCTTTTCAAAATATATTTTAAAAGTACAATAAAGAAACAACATTAAAATTTCACTTTAAATTTGACATTAAGATTTATTTTCTCCAACATTACCTTTGTCCTTGGTGTTTTACCATATTCATGTGATTTGATTAAACACTTTAAATATTCACATGCATACTTTATTTGGGAGCAAATTGGCAATTCATCAAACAATTCGTTCAATTTTTTTTCATCTCATACTTCATTTCCACTTTCAAAACCTTCTTAATAAATCATCATAGATTATCTAAACCAAATAAATACAATTTTAAAAATCATCTCAAATCAATCATTACAAATAATAATCACTCATACCAAGTGACAAAGATATTCTCTAACGCAACATAGAGTGAGATTAATGGCACAATAATAAATACTCCACAATTCCTCCATCAAATCATAGTGTCTGATAGGGTGACATTCTAAGAGTAGAAAATTTTGCTTGCAAATCAAGAACACACATAATAATTAAGACGTTACCTACCGTTGAATATTATTTATAATAAATAAAACTTTATAGTACATTTGTATTAAGTCATCCCATACTTCACTTTAGTCTCAAACAATTTGGTGGACTCATTTCGTGCAAATCCACAAAGCCCAACAAATAGGTCATGAATCTCTCACCACTTGTCCTTAAGGCTCTTTTGCCTATTTTTAACATCGTTTTTTGTTCTACTGACCAACCTATAGTGTCAGAGGGACTGAAAAATTTTATTACATGCCTACGTGGTCCAAGTTCCATTAACTACGAGCCTCATCAACCATGGTTATCAGTAGTTGTAAGTCCATGTCTTCTATCCAATTAGTAAACTCCCTAACTCTTGCATATGACTTAGGGACACTACTCTTGTCTCTAGTCATGGTTTACCGATTGCAAACACAACTTTTCCAAAAGTTGTAACACAATCATATATAAATACGTTTAAGCAACAAGTTACTTAATGAGTCAATAAAATCCATGACAACATTTTTATACATTAAAGCAACAAATACTAGATCTTAATTGTTTTCATATTCTCTCCACATATTGTTTGCACTAACATCTCTTAGGTTTGATATTAGTTTATAATCACCATTTCAATCTTGAGTGTCAGATTCATGAACCTCTTGTTCCATCAACTCGGTCAACTTCAACTACCAATGCCTTATCGTTGTCCATTCCACTAAGATAGTTGTGAAGAATACAACGTGCTTAGAAATTTTTTGCCATCGATTATAATGAGTAATGTGGTTCAATTCCACTAGCTATGATAGGAAATCATTTCTTTAAAACACCAAATATCCTTTTAATTACATTTCTAAGTGATGCAAGACAAAGTTTGAAAACTCTCTTAGGTTTTGAGGACCTCTTCGGGTGCACTCTTTTAGCTGATATCTAACGTCGTGATATGATGCTATTATATTTGATTTTAACATAAAGCTAGCATTTTGAAGGTTGTATTTTCCTTCGATCATTGTATTGAACATTATTAACAATAATTATTATGTTAGCAAAAATAAAGTGCACCAACTTCCATACAACTCATCTTATGGAATAATCAATGGATCCTTTCAAATAAGGGCATCATTCAATACTCGTGAATCAGATGTTTTTCCTTCCTACCTGGCTAAAACATTTGTAAATTTCATTTTTGAAATCACAAGCTAAAAAAACGTTTTTAGTTGGCCACTCTTTTCTTCCCAAAAAATGAAGGGCATCTACTTGTGGAACCCTAACACGTACACAATTGCCATCTATTTCACCTATATAATCTTAGAGGGTAAAAAAATGGCAATGTAAATAAGAAGTAACACATTATGTATGTGAAATGACACTCTTAAAGTATGAGTAACATTAGTTGATTTTTACAACATAAGGTTGGATGTCAGTCCTAGATGGTTGAATTAAAATTTTTGCCTTCAACATCAATATTACGTTCAACCAAATTGTTCTTCAATGATTGATTGAAATGCATCTTTTACCAACTCAATTGTCCTTAATTGCTCACATTATGTAATGAAATTTTCAGGTTTCATTACAAGATTGTTCGATGTAAACTAAGTATAACAACGACTCCCGTCGACAACACTCTTTTTTGTGGTACAAACTTTCCAAGATAGACGTAACACATTCAGTGCATAAGTAGGGGTGGCAAAATGAGTTAGCCCGCCCCAAAAAATGGGTCGGGATACAGATTGCAACCTGCTAACCCGCTCAGCCCGCCAACTCGTCGGGCCAGCCCACGGGTCAACGCGGGTCAACCCACAACCCATTTACAATTGAAAAAACATGCTACATTTGTTTGTTCCTCAAACTTGCACCAACTCTCATCTCTCGCTCCAACTCGCCTCACACAACCACCATGACACTCAACCCGACGTAGCCAGCCACCACACCACCACGAGACTCCACGCATCCACCACGCAACTCGAACACAACAACACGAGTCGATGACACACCATATCCAACACATACCATATCCAAAGATCAAAGGTGGAGCCATATCCAACAATGATGAGGGCGAGAGTAAGGACTATATCCAACAACGATAAAGGCGAGATTCGAGAGTGAGAGTGAGTGTCAGATCAAACAATGACAAGGGTGAGATATGCTCGAGCACCTCTGATCTTGCCACGGTGAACCTTCGATCTCGTCGTGAGGCACCTTTGATCTCGTTGTGAGGCACCTTCAATCTCCTTGCGCGAGAGTTTCAAAAGGTGTCACTAGTGTCGTCTCCCTATATTTTTTTTCTCTCCTTGCGTTGTTCTATTTAGGATTTAAGGTTTTCTTCTATTTAAGAATTAAGCACAAAAACACACACCATATATAGTGAAAATGATGAAAGTTAGAGTTAAAAATTATAATGACCAAAAGTTAAAAGTGTAATTTTACTTTAGCAAAGTTACCCTTTTTTTCATCTCGTTCTCTTCAAATCACTTTATCGAAATGAATACAATATCAGTTTTTTTTTTCTTTTTTACTTAAATGGTGCAGTTCGAATATGTTATTACGAAAATTGATAACTTTTTTTAAAAATTGTGGATTTGAAAAAGTTGTATAAAAGTAATACGACTTCATGAAAAAAAAAAATCATACCAACTAAGCACGACTTCTACTAA
>Ga0209389_1006716_pt1 | contig 10040 bp, 3 predicted proteins | sample CowpearedBW_FD_187526 | JGI IMG/M metagenome (GOLD analysis project Ga0209389, IMG submission 187526) | Root nodule microbial communities of legume samples collected from California, USA - Cow pea red BW (SPAdes) (version 2) | ecosystem: Host-associated > Plants > Roots > Nodule | place: USA...
CTCCAATTTTACTATTATGTAAAAAAAAAAAATCTTAAGGGCAAGTTAGTTTGAAATGAAATGAAGAGAAGTGAAAAGAAAAAATTTTAAAAAGAAAAGTTCTAATTATTTTTCCTTTTACTTTTTTTCATTAATTCAAATCTCAATAATTTTTCCCTAATAACTAATATTTTCTTTTCCTTGTATTTAGTTAGGGGGTAAAGAACGGCACTTAAATCCTACACACCAAGCTTCTTTAGACCCGTAAGTAGAAAATATATAACTCAAACATTCTACGCCAACACTTTCAAATTATTTAATGTATAAAGGAGCCACTTCCCATTAGAATTGTCACCGTTCCACTTGGATATCAAATTCTATTCTAGAAGTTTCTAAATCTTGTTTTGTAAATCATGTTCCTAAAATTCTGAAAGATTTTCAAAAAATAAATAATTCAGAAGTCAATTTAAGGAGTGCATTAAGAAATTATGGGTGTATAGGAAAACAAGGCCCAAAAATTATTGGTTTTATGGGTTAAGATTCCGATCTTGGACTAATGAGAGTAGCCCTTTAAGGGGCTAAAATGTTATAAAGGATTGCATTTGGATCTACATCTATAGGTTTAAGTTTTGAACAATAGATGATTTCTTTTTGCACCCTCATAGTTTCTTCTTGTCCCTACATGGGGTGTGTAAAAGACAGAGATGACATAGAAATGCCCTTAGTCTTTGTTGTGTCGTCTCTAGTTCTTCCTCGTCTCTTTCTGTTATCTCGCTTCCTTCTTTATAAATCAAATGTGTCATTTTGATTCTGATAATTTGATCAAAAATTTATTACTAGATCAAATATAATTGATAGTCAGAATATAATTTTTTTTTATTTAAAAATATCGTAACTCAAACACTACGAATTAATTATGATTTGATCTATTAAACCTATGTCACAAAACAATTAATATTCCTTATCACAAAAATATTTTTTGAATATGAAATATGAAAATTGTTTTTTATATAAAAAATTATTTTCAAATTGTGTAATTTAAAAGATATTTTTTGACTTTTCTAAAATCTGGAAAAAAAAATGTTTAAAACATTTGGCAAAGTGACAAAAATAATATGGATGGTAAAAAATAAATCCCCTCAAAATGATTTTTAGAAATGAAAGAAATGTGACAAATATCCTGATATAAATAAAAAATAAAAACGAAATGACAGTATTCAAAATAAGTGAAAAATATATAGAATAATGAATTTTGAAAATAAATGTACATCCTTACTTGTTCAATCTTATCATGATTGTTATTTCTTGTCATCGTCCTAAATTTATATGGTGTTAGGAGATTATTTTGACCATGCAAATTTGCTTTATCTATTTAAAATTAATTTATATTTCTTTCTTAAAATTTGACAAAATTTTAAGAATAAAAAATATTTCTAACTTATGCAATGTCGGTAGGACGGCAAAGGATACTGTTAGGCAAGATACCATATTATTGAAACATACATAGGATTAAATATATCTTTAATCATTAATGTAAAATTGAAATTTTTTCTTTCAAAATTTTTGACATATTTTGATTTTCAAATTTTAATAATAAATTAATATAATTATTTTAACTCAACTACATTAACTTTTTTTTATGTATCAAAATGTATCTATTTAATTTTAAAGTTTTGAAATTAAAATGTATAAAAGTTTTAAATAAGAATAAATTTCAATTTCATCTCAATATTGAGAGACTAAAAACACATTTAACTCAAACCTAAATTATTAATAAAAAAAGTTTATATTATTAGTTATACTAAAATAATTTAAAAAGTATAATTATGTTTTAAGTCATCAATAAATTTTTCAATCGAGTCCTGATAAATTTTTGTAATCTAGTAAGTACTAATAAAGTTAATTTTTTCAACTTAGTTCCTGTAGTTAACCTTTTTTTATTAAGCAGGTGACGTGGCTGTTAAAAGGCTCACATGCTTAGTATCTTGCCATGTTATTTTATTATTTTAAAATTTTAAAATTTAAAATTTATGATTTAATAATTTTTAAATTTTATAACTTTATAAATTTATTTAATTGTATAAATTTATTAGTTATACTAAAATAATTTAATAAGCATAATTATATTTTAAGTCATTGATAATTTAAGAACTTTTAGTTGAGTCCTGATAAATTTTGGTAGTCTATTAAGTACTCAATAAAGTTAATTTTTTTAAGTGAGTCTGTATGCTTAACATTTTTTTTGTTAAGTAGGTGATATGATTATTAAAGGGCTGACATTGCCATGTTATTTTATTATTTTAAAATTTTAAAATTTATGATTTTGTAATTTTTAAATTTTATAACTATAAATTATTTAATTGTATAACTATGTTTTTATAATTTTTTATTTTAATTAAAAATTGTATAATTATAAAATTATAATTTTATTATTCCAATAAAAAATTGAAAATATATTATAATTTTAAAATTTTAAAAATCATAATAACTTTATTTTTAAGAAATTCTTATAATCTTCAACTTGGGAGACAATTTATTGAATTTCGTATTGAGAATAATATTTTGGAAGTTGTTTCTACATTTTTAATTATGGAAATTGAACTCCATTGAGACAAATGTTCATAAGTGTTAATAAATACTTTGATCGAATGTTAATTTGGAAGAATTATTTTTATTTTATTTGAAATATGAGAAACTTAATTATCATGTTTAATTTTTAAAATAATAATTTGTTTTAATTGGTCTCTAATTTAGTGATTACAGAAAACTTCTGGTAAGACAGAAACATAAAATTAAAATTTGTAAAAGTTTTAATGGATAACAATATGATGTAATAATAAATTTTACAATAAAATTAATACATTACTTTTTATATCCACAAAATTTCTCAAACAATACTTTTATTTAAATTTATATTTTTTATATTTAATTTTAAATATCTATTTATTATCATTTAAAATGACATGATTTATAAAAAATAAAAATTTACTTGATTTAATTTTTTAGTATAACATATGAAATTTAAAAAGTTTGGACGGTGAGGGCATCTTCGGCTTCCATGGTGTTCCGTCCCTCACAAAAAATAATAAAATATTATTTTAATTTATTATATTTGAATATATGTGAAATTAATTTTTTTCCAATCAATAAAAATGGAAAATAGTAATATGATAACTTTAAAATTCTTGAAAGAGAGAAGATAAGGAAGAAGGAAAAAAGGTGATGGATGCATTATGGTAAGTCTAATAGATTAGGCCAAAATGAGAAAGTGATGTGTCTAGACTTTGTATGTGATATTATTTTCCTATTTTGTTTTGTTAAGATGAGACATGGACTTGGGTTGTACTATTAGCAACATCAATTATAAACAAAAAATGTAGATATTGCTAATTCAGAGTGTCAAATTAATTTTTAAACACTTGGACAATTATTTATCAATGCTTCAATTAAATACAATTAACAAGAACAAACATAATATAAAACAAAAATTCTAATAATGTGCTTCATTTAGAAAAGAAATTAGATTGCATGTTCCAAATGAAAAATAATAGTCGGTGGCCATAAAGATATTATATCACATTATAAAAAATATTTAATAGAAATTCTCTAAAGTTGGATGAAAATGTTATTGACTATTCATATTATTTTCATTTACAATTAATATGGTGTTTTCATGATGTTTACTTAATTCATTTGTATTCCTAAGCAGCAATTTGTTCGGAAGGGCTCAGATAACTTTACCAAAGAGCACTAACTTTATGTATATAATATTTTCTTAAGTTCAACATGTAAAATCAAAGTTGGATCTGTGGCGCAATGGTAGCGCGTCTGACTCCAGATCAGAAGGTTGCGTGTTCGATTCACGTCAGGTTCAATTTACTTTTGTCCTTTGAATAATCTTTATACATATACGCAAGCAATGAGAAATAAAAAATAAACGCTTTCAATTTCCAAAATTGTACGAAATTTTATTTTAATTTCTCAAAGATCCTCAAGATGTGTGAGGTACATACATTAATCACATTTGTTATATTTCTAAGAAAACAAATTGTTTTAAAATATCCCACCCAAATCAGTTCAAATATCATTATTAAGATTAATAATCATGATTCATGACTAAGGTATTATTTGTTTTAGATTTTGATATTTCTATTATAGTGTTGTTGGTAAAAAGTACTTTCCTAAGTTGAGAAAAAAGATTATTTAAATTAATTTTTACTAATAAAAGAATGGTGTAAAATGTTTAAGTGTGTTGAAATTAATACAAATTTTAAGATATTTACTGAAAAATAAAAAAATGCAAGTGTAAGAAAAGACATAATTTGTGGACCAAGCCATTTATTAAATCATTTAACAGTTATTCTAGGAAGACATTTTTTAGAACATGTTAAATAGTATTTCGATGCCAAGTAGTTTTAATTTTGAACTTACTAAAACTAATAACCAACAGCAGTGTTATCTTAATTCTATTCAAATAATAAACACATCCTATTTCAAGCCGGGTATAATAAGTATCTTTAGAACAAAAGTGTCCACAATGCCATAAATCTTGATAATGCTATGTCTTTATAGACAATCTAGCCATCAACTAACGAAGGTCTCCATCACACATGTTCAAAGTCACCACTAACATCAATTTCCTCAACATCCTCAATATCTAATGATCCAGTACCACCTTGCCCACCAATACCATCACCAGCTTTGGATCCTTGTCCTGGTACCCTTGCTTCTTGTATGATCTTCATGATTTCTTCCACCTTTTGGCTTGGTTGGTCTTTCTTTGTTTCCTCAAATCCTTTTCTTTCAGCTTCGATGATCTCTTTAGGCAAATTCTTCAGAAACCAAGGATTCTGTTTTATCTCTGGAATGGTGATCCTCTTTAACAAGGATCATAAATAGTTAGATTTAGAAAGGTGAAGACTCTCATTATTCTAGAACAAAATCAATGTGAGTTGCTATGGGTTAGATAAATGCATACTAATGTGAAATATGGATTGATCTAAGGTTCATTCGAACGAAACTTTGTAATTCTGTTATTACAGGTTGTATGACTAGTACACATGCTTTTAGAGAAGAAAAATGATTTATCGGCATCCAAAATACCTAATGACACTCAAAGAAAGAGAGAAAAAATATAAAATTTAACAATGCTATGATGTGATAGGGAGAGAGATACAGAGAAATGATAGGCGTTGATGGATGTTTAAAAATAATGAATATCATTGCTCTTTGGAGAATTAGCCATACATACCTTTGCAGGGTCAGCAACAAAGATTCTAGAGAGAAGATTCCTACACTCAGAAGAAACACGAACATAGTCGGGTATGGAGTACTGAACACCAATTATTCTCTACCAACCAGAGATTCGGAGTAAGTTTTCTTCCATATTAGATTAACCAGAAATGAACTGTTAAGTTAAGCAACTATCAAGAGCTCACCCCAATAGTCTTTCTGAAATTTCTAGGATCTTCTGGATCTTCAAATGGGTACGCACCAACCAACATGACATAAAGAGTCACACCACAGGACCAAACATCTGAAATCTACAAAAAAAAGACCAATTAGCTTAAGAAATTGGGCATTCAAGATCATACTATGAACTTTCAAATGGAAGTGGGAATGGTTTAAATTGTTAAACCATGAACCATGGCTTTTAATTGCCGTTGGTTGTTACTTGATATTTTCAAGTTCCTCAGGAAAATAACAAAAAGTCTCAATACCTTCCCATCATACTCCTTTCGTGACAGAACCTCTGGAGCAATGTATGCAGGAGTTCCAACTGTTGATTTAGGTTGAGAATGCAGTAGAGCAGACTACAATTACATGTTGAAATAGATAGGAAAGTCAAGAAAAATAATAAGAAACATATGTGTGCACAGAATATAATGTAATAATGATAGGCATGTGATATATTCAAAAAAGCATCTTGTACGTGAATGCTATTAACCTTGGAGTAACCAAAGTCACAAATTTTAAGTCGAGGAGATGGTTTTCCGTCCAAGAGAGTGTTTTCCAACTTCAGATCTCTATGACAAATTTCCTGAAATAGGCAGCATAACATGATATAAGAGATGAGCTTGTAATGAAGAACAGAATGGGTTCTGAGTGCATACCATTGAATGACAGTAGCTAACCCCGGATATTAGCTGCTGGAAGAAATATCTTGCCTGCAGTGCAGAGAATTCATTCACTTGGTAAATTTCAATATGAATGTATACCTTATTCCTGAATAGGGATTGCATGAAAGAAAAAGTAATAGATAAATCAACTACACTATAGATTCTACAACCTCATCTTCGCTAAATCGACCAGCACTACATATCCTCTCAAAAAGTTCACCACCTGAAGCATACTCCAAGACAATAGCTAAATGTGTCGGGGTCAGCAAGACCTACAGAAAATATATCTGATTCAGCATTTTATTGTGCGTGACTTCTTAAAGCTCTGAGTAGAAAAGGCATCACATCATGCTAGAATAACTGGAGTAGAATTTGATCCTAGCCCATGAAGAAAATAAACAAATTACAGCATTAGAAAAAGGGAATGATACTAATAAGCATTTTTTTTCTCCTTTTCAAATGGTACGAGTCAAGTTCATGGCTAAAGATTATCTTGTTGACTTCTTGATGGTTTCTTCTGAAGGTACTGGTCCAAGTGATTTCAGCAGATATTTTCATATCGATGATCTTGGCTTGCAAGATTTGCTGAAGGAGTTATGCGGAAAATTATGTACAGTACGTCACATCAATTTGAATTATGAGTCTGACTGCAAATGATTATGGCCCCATTACTTGTAGTAATAATATAACATTCCAAATGATGTTGTGCACATTATGTCAACAATTACAACTCGTTATAAAGGGACAACAAATTACACAATCAAAAGTCATTACGAGAAAAAATTTCAAGCAGAGTGCAACATGAGAGATGCAAGCACCAAAAATGAGAGCAGATAACCACTTGCTTAACTAAAAAACACCCAATTTCCCTTCAAATCTAACGAAAGGGGTAGTTTGCTGAAGAAAAGTAAGGTCTTACCTCTTTGAACCTGATTATATTTGGATGCCTTAAAGATCGGTGGTTAATTATCTCCCTCTGAACATTCTCATCAATCTGGTACCAAAAACATAGCTCACTCAGAAGAAAAACACATGAGAAAGATTTTGCACAAAAACTATAAAATCAACGTTATCCCTTTAAGCTTTGATGATAAGCTTCTCGTTGAGAATGGTGAAGTAAACTACATAAGCTCCATAGACAGAACAACAAAAATAATTCTGTATGTCATGTACATCCTAGACTAAAATTCTCCAATCATCAAAGGACGGTCAAAATTTCAACAAGAATGGCAAAGACATTAAGAAGAACTACAGAATTCAATTTTTATTTATTTGTACTTGAAATTCAAAAGAAGAAATGGGTTCCAATTGCTAGTAGGCAATAAAGAGTGAACTTTGGAGACTCTATGCGTTGCAGCATATTGATTCTCCAATTTTCCTTGAGATGATGCTGAATAAGACTTTCATGGAAACTACCCATCAGTAGAATACAGTATAAATTTCGAGAGTTGACTAGTTGAGAAACACAAGGAGGAAGGAAATATCATCACCAGGAAAAGTAGCTCCTCTGGTTAACAGATTCAAAACTCCAACCATTGTTATTGTACCTTGATTCATATGATATGATGAATCATTGAACATTCAATTTAAGATTTTGAAAGAAAAACATGGTCCAGAGATATCATATAATAATTCATACACTAGCATAAGAAAACACAAAAACAAAACCGATAGTTTCCAAATTCAGATCGTCAGGAAAAAGAGTAATCAATGCAAAGAAAATCTCTGAGCCTACAACAGCATTAGTGAGTACTCAGTAGTAGTCAATGGAATTTCACTGCAAGTGAAACAATTTGGCAAAAAAATAAGTTTACCTTTTTACCCCTCTCTATGTATTTGACGGCAACAAGCTCTCCAGTCTTCTTGTCTTTTGCCAACCTGGCCACACCAAAATTCCCAGAACCAAGCTCCTTCAATGGCTCATACCGTTCCTCCATGTCAACCTTCCCAAAAGCTACTACACCCACCTCTCAAGGACCTGTACACAGAGGACCCCAATAAGTGAACAACACACCTTAATCTTATATTCATGACAACAATATTTAATATATATAATATTAGCATGTATGTATGTATGTATAAAATAATAAATTTAAGAGGGGCCAGTTTAATTTAATTTAATACAAAGTGGCATACGCAAGAGCAAGGAAAAATTCAAAGAAACAAACATAATCAATCATGAGCGAATATAAAGAAGAAAAAAAAGTGATGTTCTTGTAGCTGCAGAGTTGAGTTGCTCACTCACCTTCGTACTCTCCTAGCAAATTACTCCGTGCAAAGTTGAAGGGTATTTTTTATATGTGGAAAAGTGATGAATGGAATATGGAGAATTTTAAAAGAGGGGTGAAGTGACAATGGTGTTTAAGAGCCGCTGAAAGAGAGAGAGAGAGAGAGAGAGAAAGGAAAAGAAAAGAAAAGAAAGGGTGTGAAGATGTTGTTGGTTGTTACGCGGCTTCTCTTTCATTACAATGATGAGTGTGCGCTTTGTAAAACGGAATGAAAGTTCGGATTGTCTTCCTCTTCAATTAAATTCACCTTTGCTTTGCGTGTCTTCCACTTTGCGCTTCATTTTATATCTCTTTCCGTTTTCTATACATGCTCATGTTCCAGGATTTTCGTCAGTTACATTTTTTTTCTCCACGTGTATCCAAATTCTGACATATTGTTTTACAGTAACTCAATTAAATGTTTTATTACAATTTATTATACTATTTAAAATCAATATTATGAATTTTCACATTATGATGATAGTAATTAGAAGAGAAATTCAAATGAATTTCATCTTTAATTTAATTTAATTTTATCTTTGTAAGAAAGTTTGTTCAAACATAACGAAAGTTTATTACAAAAATGAAAGGGTACTTAATAAATGAAGTTGGATTTACTAAATAAACTAAACATATATAATTTTTCATAAAACTCAATTAAGTTATCCCAAACTTCTTCTTAATAAAATACATTTTACATATAAGATATGGATTTGTTATTATTCGCGTTAGGCAAGGGGGATTAATCAAAGGTAATTGACAATCCAACCTCCACCGTGAACATTGGCACTATCAAAATAAAATAAGAGCAGAAATAAGGAAATTTTAAGTGAAAAATATGATAACTGAAATATAAATACATAATATAATATATTATGTGTATATAAAATAATTTTTTCTTTATTATATTCTTTTTCTTAATACACGCTTTTACTGTATTCTTTTTTTAAAAAAAAAACTTTTAAATTCATCATTTTAAAACAATTTAAATAATTTCTCATGATTGAATTAATATAATTTTCTGTATTAAAAGTTAATTATATTTATAGGAATGAGTACATTTCTTAGTATTTTTCTTAAAAATATGTATCATTATAACTTTTCAAAATTTAATACATAAACTTTCAGGCTACTAACAAATATAAATATATGATTTTTTTTTTATATATTGTAAAAATTATACACCAAATGAACCATAAAGCTCTTCCAATATAAATTAATATTTTTCAGGATTATAATACACTGATTAAAATATTAATCAATACTATTTAGTTAAAATAGTTTTTCTTTAATATTTTTGTGTCTCTTTCTAATAGAAGTGACAGTATATCAATTACATACAATTGTATATAAAGATATTCTCAGAAAATTAATTTCAAAAGATTAAAAAGACATGTATTTTAAATATAAATACAAAAGCTATAAAACGATAAATTTTCACTTTTATTGAAAATATATTAAATAATATGGACCATCATACTCCCTTTTTGCTTTTACATCAGTGGATTGGAGGATAAATTTAAAAGAGTTAAATTAGATTTGAGAGAAAAAAAAGACGAAAGTATAATTGTTTAAGTACGAGAAAAGATAATAAGAAATTGAGGAGAAATTTATGAATAATTTTATGAATGTAATAAATAAAAATATTTTAATGTTAAAAATCTAACATAGATTA
>Ga0209389_1006720_pt1 | contig 10038 bp, 6 predicted proteins | sample CowpearedBW_FD_187526 | JGI IMG/M metagenome (GOLD analysis project Ga0209389, IMG submission 187526) | Root nodule microbial communities of legume samples collected from California, USA - Cow pea red BW (SPAdes) (version 2) | ecosystem: Host-associated > Plants > Roots > Nodule | place: USA...
GGTGCTTTTCCTATCTACTACATCACCACTCCAATCTGAGTAAAAGTATGTTGTCAACAACAACTGACCATTTTCTTCATTCTTCTCATTCAAAAATAGAATCCTGAAATCCAAGGTCTCTTTCAAATACATAATAATTCGTTTTGCAACCAACAAAAGAGATTATTTTGGATCCTTCATGAATCTGCTTATTAATCCAACACTATAGGCAATTTTAGGCATGCTTTGGCAAATGATCCTCCAGTTGCCTACCATTTGTCTGAACATAGTTGCATCTATGGGCTTTTCTCCATCTCTTGTAGTAAGATTTAGTTTTGTCTTTGTTGGAGTCTCAGCATAATTGTAGTCAAAAATGTTGAATATGCTTAGAACCTCTAAGACATACTGCTTTTGATGCATAATGATACTTTTCTCTGTGTAGGAAAACTCTAACCCTATGACATATGACAGCGTGCCCAAATCTGTCATTTCGAACTCCATTTTCAGATTTTGTTTAATATTTTCAATATATGTTGTATTGCTACCAATTATGAGCAAGTCATCCATATAAAGGCATATAATGATCAATTGGTTCAATTGTACAATTTTCACATAAACTCCATACTCAACTGGACATTTCACGAAGCCAAGGCCTAGGAGAAAAGTGTATATTCTATTGGTCCAAGCTATAGGGGCTTGCTTCAACCCATACAAAGCTTTTCTCAACTTCATAACTTTGTGTTCATTCCCCTTCTTCATAAAACCAATGGGTTTGACAACATATATTACTTCATCTAACCAACCATTAAGGAAGGTTGATTTGACATCTAATTGCCACACCTTCTAGTGTCTCAAGTTGGCCAAAGCTACAATCAACATTATTGTTTCTAACCTTGCCATTCTTCTGCATGAATCCTTTTGCCACCAACTGTGCCTTGTGTTTTGGCAATGAACCATTTGGTTTAACTTTCACCTTAAAGACATATTTCACATCAATAAGAGTCTTATGTTGTGGTAAATCAATCATTTCCCACGTCTCATTCTTCACAATACTTTTCAGTTCTTCTTCCATATCAGTCTTCCAAGTGGTTCTTGTAATGGCTTTTTCAAACATAATTGGTTCAAGGTCAACCATGAGTGCCAAGTGTTGAACCAATTCTCCTTCTTCAATGACAACATCATCAGTATAAATTTGATAATCAGTGAACAAGTAAGGTGCAGATCTAATCCTGGTTGGTCTGTCTGGAGCCTTTTGTGTTTCAGCACAATTTATTTTCTCAAAAAGAGTATTTTCCTCCCAATTAAACTGCAAATTTGGAACATTTGAATCCTAAGATTCTTGCCAAGAACTGTATTCATCAAACTACACATTTTATACATACCTAAAAGGTTTTGGGATTATACATTTTATAAGAACTTGTAGAGTTGTAACCAAGAAAGATCATGGGCTCACTCCTAACATCCAATTTCTTCCCTCGCTGATCTAGAACGTGTTTAAAGCTCAAATAACCAAAGATTTTCAAATTCTTAACAGAGGGTTTTGTCCATGTCAATACCTCCTTGAGAAATTTTCCTTCAAGCTTCTTGGTTGGATATTTATTGAGCACATAGAAGTAGTCATTGCTGCCTCACCCCAAAACTTGTATGGCAAACCCTTTTGTTTTAGCATGCTTTTGATCATGTTCACAACAATTTGATTTCTTCTTTCCACAACTTCATTGTGTTGAGGGGTGTAAGGAGCAACCACCTCATGAACAACTTCATGCCCTTTGCGGAACCTCTCAAATTCATTAGATGTATACTCTCCCCCACTATCAGTTCTTAACACCTTTAGAGACCACCTTGATTGCTTTTCCATAAGTGCTTTAAACTCTTTAAAAATAATGAACATCTCACTATTTTCTTTAAGCAATTACAACCACATCTTTCTGCTAAAATCATCCACAAATAGAAAAAGTATTTATTTCCTCCCAATGAAGGCACATCAAAAGGACCACAAACATTCAAGTAAACAATGTGTAAAATATCATTAGCATTTGACCTAGTCTAGGAGCTAAATGTCTTTCTAGTTTGCTTACTTATCAAACATTTATCGCACAACTTTTTTGGAATTGCCATATGAGGTAAACTAGAAACCATACCTCGAGTTCCTAGTAGACTCAAGTCATTCAAATTCAGATGGCCCATCCTTAAGTGCCAAACCCAAGATTCATATAATCCTACAATGGAAAAACATTGGGTTTCTATAGTGTTGAGCTTGACTTTGAATGTTCTGTTTAAGGCTAGGGCAATTGTTTTTTTTTATCGAGCTTTTCCTATCCTCCTCTCCAATGATTGGAGTTCATCTACGTATACGATTTCTCTAACCCGTCTTCAATATTCTTCTCAAAATCTTGATTAATCTTGATTCTCCTAAGATCTTCCCGAACCACCTCTAGAACCCGTTCCTTGACCATGACCTCAATAGTTTCCTCTGAAACTAAAATTGTTTTTCTTCGAGGCCTACGCTTGTAAAGCTTGGTGGTCTCCTGATTTCTTACCCTATCTTTCGATTAATCTCCATTCATTAGCCTCCAAATACCCTTGCAATTCCTCAACCTTCAAGTCTTCAATCTTTTTTTATTATTCAATTGCCACTACTATATGACCGAATCTGAAACTCAAGGTTCACAGAATCTTTTCACCAATAGTTCGGTCTGTAATACGTTCCATCAAATATAATATTATTAATTTATAATTTATTGTCTAATTCGTCTTCTTAATTAAAAAAAACCATAATAACATTTTTTACCAATTGCTATTGATCATTTAAACCTTGTGATGAACACTAACCTTGTTGAATTTTCTCACGATTGACATGATAGTCTATCTCAATATGCATGGTACATTCACGAAACACCAAATTATGAGCAGGATAAATAGTATATCGATTATCAAAATATACAATAGTAGGATCCAAAGAAATATGCAGATCACGAAAGAGATAATGCAACCATTGGACTTCACAAGTTTAGTTAGCCAAGGCTCGATACTCGACTTAAGTCGAAGAACGGGAAATGGTAGATTACTTCATAGATTTCCATGAGTTTAATGTTTTTTTTAATTTATATGATTAGTTATTATCATGGTTATTTAAGAATTACTACTAAAAACGACAGTCTATAATAATCTTTAACATTGGTTTTTTAATATCTATAAGGTTAAAATATTTTTTTGTCCCAATTTTCATCAAGTATTATCAAATCTGCCCTAATTTTGTTTTTGTGTTTAAATAGGTCCTAATTTTCGTCAATTTTTTCAATTAGATAATTTTTTGCTAACACTGTTTAAATCATTAATGACACCCACGTGCCACTTTGTGTTTTTTTTTTAATTTTTTTAAATATTTTTTAAATGTCCACGTGTCAATCCAACAATGTGTCATGTGTTAGAGTCAATGTTTGATATTCAATTTAGTCCACATTCGTTATTTTTGTTCAATTTAGCCCCAATTTTTGTTAACATGAACCAATTTTGTCCCTCTTCAAATTGAAGCCAAATTTAATTTTTGTATTAAAATTCATATTTTTTAAGTAAATATTTTTATATAATATATTAAAATTCACAACATTATAATTTTTATATAAAAATTAAATTTGGTCTTATCTTGGACAAGTACAAAATTGGTCAATTTTAATGAGAGTTGGGACTAAATTGAAGAAAAAATAATAAATATAGTGACCAAATTGAATATTAAACATTGACTTTAACACGTGCCACACCGTTGGGTTGACATGTGGACATTTAAAAAAAAATTAAAAAAAATAAAAAATAAAAAAGCCACGAAGTGACACATGATAGCCATATTTCATGGTCGTTAATGATTTAAATTGTGTTAGCAAAAAATGGCCAAATTGAACAAAATTGACGAAAGTTGGGACCTATTTGAGCACAAAAATAAAATTACGACTAATTTGACAAAACTTGACGAAAACTGGGACCAAAAAGGTATTTTAACCTAACTATAATGTTGAAAATGTTTTTGAACAATGGATATAAAAATAATTTGTTATTCTTTATATATATGCATCACATCGTCTCTAACTGGAGTTGGTCATTGCAATGCATCAATTATGTCATCCTTAAGTAGAAGTTGAATATCAACAAAACATTTGATAAACCGTTCTCAACAATATGGTATCAAAGCCCTACGTCAAAGCCATACCTTTTGCATTCTTACCCTAGCACATAAAAATGACTTTAGACAATAGCTTCATCCAAACAGTCATTCCAGGCTTTGATGGTCACTATGACCATTGGAGCATGCTAATGAATAATTTCTTTTGATATCTAAGGAATATTGGGAGCTAATTGAACTTGACAATCACTACAAGAAAAACATAAATTACTGACGACACCAAAACATACAACAGTTCCAAGTATCCTGCATATGCCATTATACCAAACATTTCATTGTTTATGTCTTGTACCAAAGACATATAATAATCATACCAAATAATCCAATATCTGTCAAATAATACATCATGATACCAAGTAGCAACATAAGTAAAACAAAGTTTGTTAAGTACATGCTGGAAGGTTCTTAAATAATCTGTAAAATAATAATCTTCATAATTAGAAGAAGATTCTTCATTTAAATTTTTTTCCTTCAGATTATTTTGTTGTTGAGGGTGTGATCGGGGTTAAGGGATTTCAAAGTTTTGTTGTTGTGGTTGTGGTTGTGACTAGTGAAGATGAGTCTGAGCATTAGGAGGGAGATATTGTAGAACTAGTGATTGAAAGGATCGAAACTCGAACCTCAATTGCTCGTTTTCCTTTAGAATTCGTGAAACTTGTTGCCTAATATTAGTAAGGTCCTCAGTATTAGAAGAGGAGGAAGCTGATAGGCTTTGATTTGAATCTGTATATTTTGCAACAAGTTGGTCGACCCCATACAGTCTTCCTTTCTTTTTTCCTCCAAGCGTTTCAATCCTACACTTAGTCCTGGTATTCTCGTCCTGTGTAGGATCAGTAGAGGAATGCTCTTGTGTTCCATCAGCACCACATGAGGTTGCCTTAGATCTAATTTGGGAAAGCGTAGTCTGGAATTCTTCTTGTAACTAAAAATGACCAATAATTATATATATGTGTGTGTGTGTGTGTGTTTAAGAGTAAATAATATTAAACACTAAAAGAGGCTTACATCAAGATGTGTCATCCACATATTGGTCAGTACCTTTCCAGATATGTGTTTGCTGAAAACTTCATCAAGAAACAATTGTCGTTCCAACTCACGTGCCAGAACAAAATATGTTATAAATTTCATTTGATGTCAAACTTTAAAAATATAGGTGAAATATGAATAACATAAATATGTATACCATACGAAGGGCATGCTCGTGAAAGGTAATTGAGCCACCTGTATGTAATGCCCCACCTGTTTCAGAAGCCCTATTTTTTTTTTGCTGCTGAACATTTGTTATGATAGTCTGAAGAATTCCAATGTTCTAGTAGCGGGGTCCACACATAATTAGGAATCCATTTTGGACTTTCCCCAGCCATTCTAGCTTCTTTATTGAAATTTCTCTTAATTTTATTTTCATGCTCTAGTGCCCACTGAACTCTCATCTATAACAAGACAATTAAAACATTATCATAATATGAAGCAGGAAAAAGTAGTTAACATCTTAATATAATAAGTTAGAGTAGGTTACCTTGAAACATTGCTAGAAATTATCCTTGTTTGGCTTAGGTATTGCTCCCCATGATGGCCAAGGATGAAGAAATTGTTGCTTGATTGTCTTTGTGATAGCGTGTGGACCAATTCTAGATGGAACAAACCTAAAAGTCATGGAAATTTGTCATAAAATGAAAGAGCATATATATATATATATATATATATATATAATATAAAAATTATTTATACTGAATTAGAAATATTACCCTTGACTAACAAGTTCTATCAATAAGCGGTCATGCAGAGGAGGGTTGTGTTCCGCATTTGAATCAGAATCAACAATATTTCGTGGTGTAATTATATATTGTGGAATTGAGGATGGTGTAGAGTTGTCACCAGTAGCAGAAGATGGTGAACCAATCGAGGCTGGGGATGGTACAACATGAGGTGAAAGGGATGGTGCAATGTGTGCAGAAAAGGTATGCACGCTTGTTTGTGGAGCTAAGGAAGATGATGATGATATATGTAATGCCAGGATAGAAGTAGGGTAACTAACCCTCTGGGTGGATATGAAGAAGATGAGGATGGCATATGTAAGACCGGGATAAAAGTAGGGGTATGTAACCCTATGGGTGAAGCTAGAGAAGATAAGGATGGCATATGTAAGACTGGTATAGATGGGAATGGTCTGGGTGGAACCCTAAGCACATAATTATTACGTCTTTTTCTTGGTTTTGCAATACCTTTCTCCTTATCAAATGGTAGGTGTTGAGGTGGACCTCCCAATGACATGGTGTAGCGAGTTTACGATATAAGTGGCAAATAAATTAACATGGTGTATGACAACAAACAAAATAAATAGTTTGCAATTTATAACAAATTAATAATCATACATAGTATATGAAGATAGGAAAAATAAACATTACAATTTGCAATTTATAACATGCATACCAAAAAAACAAAAAAACATATTAAAAACTTGAAGTCCAACAACAACAAAGACAAAATTAGTGATTAACATCACTATTATCGTCATCGTCATCGTCATCGTCCTCTTCCTCCACTTGTTCTGCTTCTTCTTAACTTTCTTCCTTCTCATTCTCCTTCTCCTTCTCCTTGTCCTCATTCTTCTCCTTCTTCTTCTTCTTCTTAAACTCATATGAATGTCCACAATGTTATATTTAGGATCCACTTTATTGGATTGTGACATTTGTTCAACTTGGTAAGGGACATTCTCTTCCACCTCATTTGATTTGATGCAACCTCTAGGCTTTGTTTTAATTGCAACACACCAATCATGTTTGTTTATTCGAGATGCGGAATATTTTACATAATTTACTTGTCTAAAATTTTTTGCCAAAATAAATGGATCAAATGGTTGGTACCTTGAACTCATATTAATGTCCGTAATGTTATATTTAGGATCCACTCTTTGTACCTTTTCTAGTGGGATTAAACTATTCACAAAAGAAGTACAACTTTCTTCAATTTATTAAAAGTATTGTACTCTAGTTCATATATTCCATGAATAATCCTATAAAAATAATCTTCACCTCTTTCGATAAGGCCCTTGACATGAACACTACTATTTATAGTCTTTTTCCCTTTGCTCAATGAGTTAGTATGGAACTTGTACCCATTAACAAAGTATGTGTGTCATTCTTTGATGCATTTAATGAGCTAATTTGACAAATCCCTTAATTATTGGATCCTGACACTTAATGACTCGTTATAAACTTACAAATATAACATGCATGAAGAATTATGTTACGTGAAAACATATTTGTATAATTAATGGTACGATACATACTTGATATTTAAACCATTGAGGAAACTCTGAATGAATACGAGCAGAAAAACTTGTCTTAGGTATTTGCTCGGACATAAGGAATGAGCTGACTAAAATAAATTATTACAATGGTCAATATAAATAAGCTTATATATAATTGACCACAAAGTTGTTCACAAATGAGATTATAACATACTCAAAATAGGATTTGACTTTAGTGCAATTAATTAACACATGAACATGAGCATATTTTAACTCGACATCAATTAACCAATGAATTGATTCTCTCCCTAGATGACGACCCTGTTTTTGAAAAACACAAAATTTTGACACATCACTTTGACATTTTACTTCATTCCTCCAATTGCGTGGTGACAACATGAAGTTGTTAAAGTAATGAGAACAAAAGTATGTTGTCTCACAGTGTAAATAAGCGGCACAAATAGAACCTTTAACTATAGCCTTATTTTTTATTGATCATTTTGAATCACCCATGAATCTATACACATAAATAAATAAATCATTATGAAAAAGATTGGTGACATAATTAATTATAAATATTAATAGGGAATTAACATGAACAACTCTAAGTTGATTTTGGTGCTCCACATGCAACGAATTAGCATCAAGATACACTTGTGCTAAGCTTGAAATTAAGGTTTTGGATGAAGTCAATGGTAGAGCTTTTGCAAATAAGGTCTAAATGTTGTGGCAGCTATAAGAGAACCTGGAAAGCATCCAAATACATTTGTGCTAAGCTTGAAAGAAAAGATCAAAAACTAAATCCAAAATTTAATTCTCATAGGTTTTGGATTTAGGTTGTCAATAATGTTTAAAAATACTTTTTATTATCAATAATATGCAAATCATTTTCTCATTTAATATGTTTTAAGGAGGCATTTTATTATATTAAAAATGCCAAACTAAAAATGTGTTTACACACTGATTGGAGTTGAATACTAAAGATGTAAAGTAAGTTGAGTTTTTCTGTCTTCAAATTAACCGTGAAAAGAAAATAGAGAAGAAGCTTTATATCATAAGAACAACTATGATCAATAATGGGAATGCAAGTTCCAGATTGTGTTTGAAAATACTTGTTTATTTGTTGTAAGAGAAGTGATTGAGAAACATATAGATTTTTTTGCTAGTGTTAAGATGATGTATAACCTACACATCCCTTTTATTCTACAATTTAGATTAAGCCAATACTTCTAAAGAATTCTCCAAAGGGTTGCTTATTTGCTTTCATCTGTTTGCTATTGTAACCTAATTTAGTTAGATCAAATTTTTTTGAGCTGGCTCAAAATAAAGCAAGCATTGTGATGTGCTATTTAATTCCATCTATGCCCATTCTGATTCCACTCAATGGCACCTTGGTGATTCTGTGACCCAATTTTCCTTACATTATAAGAATGTGGCTTCTTTTTTTCATTTGTAGCTTTATAGAATGAACATTCAAAAGGATTACACAATTTTTTATGTTTTTAGGACCAAAAAGATCAATTGAAAATTCTACCAAGTTCTTGTTAATGGTAGAGTGAGCTTAAAAGATATAAGAAAGGTTAATTGGATAATCTTTTACTTATTTTATTTTCCAATCATAAAATACAGCTACTGTATACCAACTTCTTAAAATTGTGGGAATTAACCCCTCATTTAGAAGACCAGCTAGACATGGCAAAAAATCATTTGAATCAAAGGGACATGTGCTTGATTTGAAAATTAAGTTAATAAGAGAAAGCGATTGATAAATCAGGGAGGAACTCATATGGTCTAGAGACAACTATTCACAATTTAGTGTGCTTTTGTTTGCATCTTCTATATAAAATTTCTAAAGGCCTTAACCATTGTTTTCTATTGTTGAAGGTAGAAGCTTCTAGCATTTTCCTATGCCTAACTTAATATTGGTTGAGTTTTATAGATAGTTGTATAAGGTATTTTTAGTGATGTGTTAAGCTTCTATTAGTGATGTATGCAAAAACAAGGGTATACAAAACGTGATAACTATTTATTTACATATGCAGCACATGAAACAAGCAATGAGAATGTTGAAATTGTAAAGGGTGGTTTATTTTTCTTGTCATTTTGTCATGACAAGTGATAGAGCTTTTGGAGAGAGAATCAATTGAATGATGGGAAGAGAACTAGGTAATTGTGTCCATTAAGCTTAAGGGATGGAGAAAGTATAACTTTATGGACACCAACAGTGACAATGATAGCACTGATTGACAGTGGCAGATCTTGATCAAGAATTTTGGAAGGGCCAAAATGTAAGACCTGGGAAAATTAATTAATTAAATAATTAATTAGTTAATAAATGCAGGTAGAAGACGCCTTTATGGCATTAATTGTGATTTAATGTGTGTGGAAAAGTACTAGCTCATGTTGTTGAGAGTACTTGGTTTGTGTGAGAGGACTTGGGTTCGAGTCCTAAGTATGTCAATTATGTGTGATTGTTGTGTTATTAATTTTTAAGAATATGTATGAGCAGGTGGTTGGTATTGTAAACTTATGATTGATTGTGTATATCACCAAATATGGTTTGGCATAGTGGGTATGCTTTGTCATTGTGGGTGGAAGGTCACGGGTTCAAACCTTGGTAGACAGAACTTAA
>Ga0209389_1006724_pt1 | contig 10035 bp, 5 predicted proteins | sample CowpearedBW_FD_187526 | JGI IMG/M metagenome (GOLD analysis project Ga0209389, IMG submission 187526) | Root nodule microbial communities of legume samples collected from California, USA - Cow pea red BW (SPAdes) (version 2) | ecosystem: Host-associated > Plants > Roots > Nodule | place: USA...
ATTTTGTAATCAACAATCAATCATGTTGTTAAAAAAAAAAAACAATTAATATAAAATGAAACTAAATAAGAATCTGAAATTTTTACGCGTTCCCTAAATAAGAATCTAAAAAATTGATATAAAATGAAACTTTAGAAAGGACACAGGAATGAGTTTGCACTTCTGTTGCCTCTGCAAAAGCCAAATTTTTTCTGGAGGGACGATATTTGTCGCTACGGGGATCCCTATTATTTGTTTTTCCCACTGTATTTTTTCATGCTTTATCAATATTGTAGTATTAGCTCCGTGAACTCAACAGAGACAGACACACTCTCTTGGACGAATATATTGTTTTTTCCTCCCCGCTTTTACTTACCATTCTTTCATGGGCGCTTACGTTACACTGTTTACAAAAACTCTGGCAGTGAATTAGGATTCGGAATTTGGGATGGTCAAGAATCCAAATGATGAAATCGGTTTTGTTGGATGAGTGCGATGAGACAATTTGGTCAACTAAATAATAATACTAACAGGAACAACTATGTGTGTTCCTTTCTCATTAGGCATTAGCAACAGAAGCAATCCGTGTCCGATACTGGTTAACAAAATTATTTTCCAGCGGTAATAATGACCTTACGGCGTTGTTGGTTGTGTTTGGTTGTCATTAAAAAAGCGTAACACATGATATGATGGGAGAAACTGTGAAAGACTAAAAGGAAAAATTGTTTAATGTTAGGTCAAACATCGTTTAGATTCTTTTGTTGCGAAAAAACGAAGCACGCAGTAGATAAAAAAATAGTGTGAATGAACCGACACGAGAGGCAGAGGTGTCACCCTAAATACTTTGAGAAGGAACCAACTAATGAGTTCCATGTGGTGAAGCCGTGGAATTCAAACATGGGAACTTGCTCCAACAACTTAGAGTTTGTGATTACAATTTAGAAAGAAACAATGGATTACCCACACCTTCTTCTCAGAGACATGAGTTTATTTTGGGAGAAGTTTTCTCTTCAACGTATCAACTTTTTTTCAATTGTCAGATTATCTTTTACTCAATTTTCTGATGTTCCCGTAATGTTTATATTGTTTAGATTTAACTTTTAACAGATGCAAATAAATTTAATGTTGATCTTTTTTTCTTTTCTAATATGTTATTATGTAATAAAACAATTACCAGATGACTAAGGATGATGATAGGTCATGTTGGATCGAATTTCAATTTAAATTCGGTATAATTTGAATTTAATATTTTAAAATTTATATTTTATTATTTAACTTATCGGTTCAGTCGAATTCGAGTTTATTGAATTACAGGTTAATACGATCAGATCTTTTGGATTGCAAATTTATATTAAAGTAAATGCTTTTAGTGAAAAAAATAATTTTGTTTTGAATAAATGATATTCATACAGTGAATCTTTAACTAAAAAATTGACATTATAATATTAATAATTATTATTATAATGAACTATAATTTTATATAACTTGCTACTAATTTCTAATAAAATAATATCATATTAAAAATAATTTAAAATTTAAAATATATTTATAAATTTATAAATATCAAAATATAAATTCACGTTGAGTTGGATATTAATAAAGTTTCAATTTCTTCTATCATAGTTATTCATTTGACCAGATTTTATTTATTTAATATAATACGCTTATCAAATACAGTCCGATCACATATTCAAATTTATTTGTATACGATTTTTTTTCTCAAACCTAAAGATGACAATGATACAGAACCACCTTATTCCATATCCATATTATAAATCTTATTTGTAAGTGCCTATTTACTTTTATTTTTAGAATATGCTTAATAAAAGCATTAACATATATTAAACAATTACATATATTCATAACTACTTAAAATCAAATTTTCTAACATTCCATTTAGAAGTTTAAAATTAATAAAATAAAATATTTCATTATAATATTCAAAATAGGTAACATAATGTATAAAGTGCATTAAACACGTCTTACAAAAAATAAAACTAAAAAAATATATCATTTATATATTCAAACTAAACCACAAAGCTTTATACAAATTAACAACTAGCTTTCTAAGATATTTTATTACTCTTACCGATAGCTCTTAATTCTTAGAGGTCCCTCTAAACCTACAACTTCATTTGTTTTTACTAGATAGATGATCATCACAAAAGAAAGAGACAAACAATACAAGAAAATACAAAACACATAACAAGGTAAGCTAGTATATAGAAAAAATATTCATATATAATTAAATCATGTTAAATACCCATGAAACATGATATAAAACATATACATGTTTATGATCATACAAGTAGTTGACACTAAACTCAATTATCCGGATATATGCACTTGACATCGAACTCACGTGGTGTGCACTTTTGGTGGTTTCCAAACTCTCAAGAGTTTGACCTTAGGGGGTTATCATCCAACCTCACATAAGGTAAATCTGGTTCACACCTAGGACCAAACAAGTATAATAATTAGGACCTCCTGCAACTCTCATCATATAATCTATTATACTCTACTTGAGTGTGAATAATTATCTGAGTACATGCTACATAATACTTCCATACTAAATCCATATACTTTATCTACATCTACACAAAGTAAATACTTTGTCTAAGTCCAATTTTGAATTCTTATGGTTCCATATACTCCAAAATTTCTAAAAATTTTATGAGGGTCATATGCAATACATTTTATTGATATAAATTATTAAAGTGAAATTTTAAATTTTAATGGAATGATAACACCAACCATATATATAGATATTTTCAAATTGGAAAGACAAAAAGATAAAATTAAGCTTAAATGTAAGGTTATAAAACAGGCCTTAAATATATAGGTTTTATTGAATGAGGTAATGTGTGTGTGGGAGTTGCTAACAAGGGAAGGTAAAATGTTTTTGTTAAAAATTGACTAATGAGAATATAAGAATTGATAGAGTAAACGTAAAATATGTGGGACTTAAATAAATGGGAGAAAGAATTCACTTAAAGTAAATTGTGATTAATTTTAGGTTAACAGAAGTAAAAGATTGGATTTATTTCCATTGAGATAAAGTGTGGCGTAGTTGACTGAATAGAAAGAAAAGACGTCTTGGTTGGTTTTGGGGTTTGGGTTTAAGGAGGGGAAGGAAAAAAGAGTAAGAAATTGATTCTTTATTTGTTTGGGAAGGGAAGAAGAAAGAAAGAAAAGCATTGAATCTGATCGAAAGAGGAAGTAATGAAAATGGGGATTTCCAAGACAAGCACTGAGGTTACCGACAATTCCAATTCCAATAGCAACAGCAATAGCGATAGCAGCAATAGCAATAGCAGCAGCAGCACTCAGACTGAAACTGACAACCATATCTCCCTTCCTGCTCCCTACGCCGAAGGAGAGAAGCTATTGGCCACCCACTCTAATCATCTTTACGTAGCCAAGGTTTTCTTCTTCTTCTTCTTCTTTTTTATCCCAAATTTCAAAAGTATCATTCTTGAAACCCAAATATTTGCCTTGTTTAAAAGGTTAGGCAAGTTGAGTACAACATCACTGAAGGCTGGCAGTTCCTCGTTCATTATCTCGTAACCTTCTCAACGTTTCTCTCGTTTTACTCTTCCCTTAACATTTTCTCAATCTTATTTATTCTCTTAAATGGTGTTTTTTTTTTTTTTTTTTTTTTTTCATTTTCAGGGTTGGAAGAAAAGGTGAGCGTGTATGTTATATATTGTCTTGTTCAACGTTCTATTGAGAGGTTCTGGCTTAGTTCTCAAGTGTTTAGTTTTTGCTGCAGTTGGGATGAATGGGTTGGAATGGATCGTTTGATGAAACACACCGAGGAAAATATGCGCAAAAAACGTGCCCTTGATGAGAAGCATGGCATTGACAAGAATCCGAAAGTCCCACGTGGTCCTCTGGCTAAATCCAAGAGTACTAACGGTCAGACAGTTCTCTTCTGCATTTTTATTGATTCAACCCCAATGACTTCCTGTGTTTCTTGTCTATAGTGGAGCTTGCGACTGTGTTGTGAAAGCCAAATTAATTTGAGGCATAGTACTAGAATTAGATTATGCATGTGCTGTATCGGCTGGAAAGTGTAGAGGTTGATGTTGTCTGACTTGCCATTAAGGAATTCTACCAAAAGGTTCATCACAGTTTTCTTGATGCAGTATGAGTTGCTGATGACTCAATGTCTTTTGTGTATGCCGAGGGGGAAATTATTCCGTGGTTTCGGAACACCACTTCTTCATGGTCCCAACTAATGTCTGTATACGTATTCAATTTTTATAATTTATGAGAAAGAATTAATAACACCTGATTATATGTTATGTAAAGATTAACGACAACTTTAGTAGTCTATAGCCACCAACTAATTTTTCTCTAACTGGGATGAGGCTGATGATGAGGATTTTTATTCAGTTTAATGCATTTTTTTGTTGTATTAGAAGCGAAGTAGTTCTTGAATGATGCTCTCTAGCTCGTTTCTACAGAGCCATTTTATTCACAATAATCAATATGCATGGTAAGAAACAGTTTGTTGAGGACCTTCACCATGTTCAGGAATTGGGATCCTCTAATATTTGGGCCTATGGGGAATTGGGGATTAATTGACATTACTTGAAGGTTACATGAGCAGTTGGGGACTGTCATCAAACTGGTTCGTTTCTTTTTGCAATCTATATAACTAATTACACACACACACACACACACCATATATACACGTATATATTATATTATGTGCTCTATCTCTAACTTAACTTTTTATAGTATCCTAGTTCAGTGGGTGAGCCAAAAAGATTTCTGCAATGAGGAAAATATTATTTCCTTGAGTTATTTTTTTTTTTCTGTCAATATATGTTGAAAACAGAGTGTTTTTTCCTTAGTTGGAGTAAGAGACTAGAGGAATATGATTTGGAAGTAAAATTGGAAGATGCCACACCTCAAATTTCTTTGTTAAATTTTGTGATCAATTCTACAAAAGGATGGAGAAAATGATAAAGATGTAACACAGGATACAAGTGGGATGATTAAAATGTAGAAAGACGTTGTGGCTTATTTGTGATTGCAATGTACCTACCAAATTCTGAGGAATCTTTATCATATTGCTATGAATTGACTATACTTACGGTAGTGAATGTTGGGCCTTAAAAGGACAAGAGAAACATGTTGGAGTGAAAGAAATGACAATATTAAAAGGGTCTTATAGCACAAAAGACAAAACAGGATACAAAATGATTGTATACAAGGAGAGATTAGTGTAATTAATATAGGAAAAGATGATAGAAAATTTGTTAAGGTAGTTTGGAGACACACAAAGAAGGCCACGAGAGATACTGGTGAGAAAAGCTGATTGTATGATTTGTACTCCTGTTAAGAGGAAAGATACCAAGGATTTGGAAAGTGGAATCTCATGATAAATATTATATCCAGCGACATCGTATGATTTATTTAGTCAATCTCATGTTAGAGAGTAAGGATTTGTGTTTTGAATTAGTCACTGTACCCAATAATGGTGAGTTAATAGAGGGCACAAAAGAGCAAGGAGCTTATATCTTATGGATTACACCCTACTGAAAATAATCATGCAAGAACCACACCACTTTAGAATCCCATACTTTGTGGTTGGAGAGCTCAAGATCTTGTAAACCCCACTTTAGAATCCCATACTTCCAATAAAGTCTCAAGTTCCATACCTATATCCTAACACTTATACTCTGTACTCTCGCTAATTAGAATAAATGATTTCAGACCCGTTTTCAATAAACTACAAGCAATTTCAAAGCAGTCCATGTCTAAGGATTTGTGCAAACTAATTCTCAAGAATTTTCATTAATAGTTACCACTGCCACTTTTTTAGTGGGGGTGAGTTCCAAAATAGAACTATATATTGTCTAATTAGCTAATATGTAAAGTATAATGACTTATCTTTAAAAATATTGTATTCCATGAGGAATTTCTAAGCAAATATTGGGACCAGTTACAACAAATCACTGTGCTTGGTTGGAGCATCACTCGTTCAACTCAACATAGATCTAGCCATGTGCAATGCTTCGTGTCTGTGCTAAGTTCTTCTCTTTACTTAAAAGTTGGTTGTCATTTGATCTAATACTCAATGCATTACTTGTTTTAATTTAGTTATTATTGTAGTTTGTGCTGTAAATTAAAAGGACTTTATGGTTTGTGACCTAATGCAAATATGTAAAAAATAAACTTTTACTTAGTTTGTGTTCCTAATATTTTTGAGATGTTTGAAATATGAAATGCAGTTTCAAGAGGCCGGAAGCGACGGAATGAACCTGTCATCAAGGTAGTCTCCCGTTGTAAATTTCAATTTATATAGGGCTCTTGTCATATATCCACTCAACTCAAAGTTCACGTAACTCTTCAACATCAATACAAATTGTTAGTCAAATTAGTTGGACAATTCGTGTGTACATAATTGCAAACCTTTTTCACTGATGTTTTGTTCCGTGAGGAGGTAAGGCAATGGTTCTTCACAATTCCTTTTTCCCAAAAGAATCAGTATAGTTGATTTTATTGGTTGATTATTTGTAGCCCAAAACTGCTCTTGATCCTGACAAGCTTGTCACCATTCAAATTCCTCCAACGCTGAAGAAACAACTACTTGATGATTGTGAGTTTATTAACCATCTCGGCAAGGTAGTGATATCATCTTGAAAATGTTAATATAATTTATGATGATTACTCAGTACTTCATTTCTTTAGGAGCGTGTCATGCATATATAGTTTGTTAATAGTTACTGAACACAGTTTTACTTTCGCGAAGTCATTTTCAAATTGTTGAATATATGTTTTTTCCTATGCAGCTCGTTAAACTTCCTCGTTCTCCTAATGTGAAAGACATATTGAAAAATTATTTTGATTACAGATTGAAGAAATGTGGCTCGTAAGTTTATACTGGCACACCCCTCCATTTTTTAAGCTTGATGTAGAAATATTTTTTTCTATATTGGGAAGTGAAGTGTGTGTAAAATTATTTCAAACAGTTTAGCAGTTTGAACGGAAACCTGGAGCCAGCAATTATTTTAACTGAAGTTACTATTATTTAGAGTAACCCCCTGCCTCATAACCTATTCACTAATCTTTTACGCATCTTTTTAAGTATTGTTTTGGAATAAATTTTTTTTTTTGGGCCAGTCAATGCATATTCAAGTGGAAAGTTTCAGTTTCATTAGGATGATGACAATCTGTTTCTTAAGTTCTGTAATTGTTTATCTTCTTGAATTTCATTACTACTACTCTGGCTCTCTGTTTTTTGTGCAACCTCAGTATTTATATTTTTTACGCATGGTTCTTATCTCTACTATTTGAAATAGGATGGCTGATTCGGTTGAAGAAATTATGAAAGGATTGTGTCGTTACTTTGATAAAGCACTGCCAGTGATGCTCTTGTACAAGACCGAGCGCCAACAGTACCAAGAAGCTTGTCCAGCCAATGTGTTTCCTTCTGCTATATATGGTGCTGAGCATTTGTTACGCCTCTTTGGTATGCTCGATTGTCTGCCACCAGACAAACTTACTATATGATGAAGGATTTCAAGTTTAGCTTATTGTTGCATCAAGTTGTAATGAAAATAATACAGACGGTGGTGTGGTTATTTTGCCGAGTGGACAGCAAAGTGCTGGCCGTTTTGGTTTTGCCTTATTTCCATGTGCTTATGTTTCTGTCACATCTTGTAGATCTTTATTGTGTTTATCATTATTATTGTTGTGGTTATTATCATTATTATGCTTAAAGATTCTAATTATCGGTGCCTCTTTTTTTCTGAATTTGAATTTTGAAGTTAAGTTGCCCGAGTTATTGTTCCATGCTAGCATTGAAGAGGAGACATTGACGGAGCTTCGGGCACAGTTTCTTGACTTTCTCAGGTACCAATGTCCCAATGTTCTTTGGTGATGGATTTAAACGAGAGAATAAGAGAATAACTCTGTTGACAGTTGACATTTTACTAACAAATTTTAATGCATAACTATCCACTTTATGTTGCAGGTTCTTGCAAAAAAATCACAGCACACTCTTCCTTTCTACTTATCATGTTGCTGAAGATATGGAGATTAGCTCCGATAAAAAAGGTGACTAGGCTTGTCAGCCACAATTAATTTTGCTTTGTACATAGTTCATAGAGCTGCTGCCGGTATAGAATGTTTGTCACAGTTGCACCTTTACCTTCGTTTTATCAATATGATGTGAAATTAGATTTGGTGTAAACCTAGTTTTGGGAAATGACGTTTTCAGAGGGTATGGAGACTACCAATTGTGGAAGGAAATTACTAGCCAACTGATCCTTAATTTTAAATACCAGTTGATTTAGTTTTGTTTCAGATTTTAACGTTTACAAATAATGCCCTGGTTTCACAGTTCAAAGTCTTAAAATCAAATTACTTTCCTAACTTCCTACTGCAGCCTCAATATGATAAACTTTATGCCTGCAAATTAGGTCATTGTGAATGGTAGGTGGTTGTAATATCTTCTTGTGAGATAAAAAAGTGAGGAAGTGTTATAAACAAAATTGTGATTCCATATATTCCAGGGTTTCATCAAATGAGAAAGTTTAGTAAGTCAAACATTTGTTTTCTTTCCACCCAGGGATACCAGACTAGAATAGCAAGTACAGCCAAAAATAAATAAAAACAATCTGTATTTTTTTAAAACATTAAATATTTTTTATAAATATAATTAAAACGTAAGTTATATTAGTAAATTATTAAAATATTAAAAATAAATATATTTATTAGTAAGACAATATTTTTAAAATAATGAAACTATGCTACCAGTAACTTTTTTTTTCTAAATCAATTCTAATAATCACGTTTTAAAATACATGAGAATATGTGTATATAGACAACGAAGATTAAAAAAACTTATAAATTCAAAACTAAACTATGAAATCGTTCACCTAGTTTCCTATTTTAAGAAAAATATCGTGATCATAATCATTGAATCACAAATCACAATGGATGTGGATATCACGTCTTTCAATTTTTCTGACTGGTATTATCATTATTGAACTATTATATATTTTAATTTTAACACCATGATGATTATTATTAAATATAGCCATGAAGTCGACTATTATTATTATGATTATTGTTATTATTAAATATTTTTATGGTATTCAAATAATAATCCTAAAACGTTGAATATAAAACAAATTGTTACAAAATAGTACCATCTTATACGAGTTCAAAGTCTACGATTTAATGATAAATATTTTAAAACATCCTTTTTGAATAAAGAAAAAGTGTTTTAATTAGAATGATTTATATATCTTTTGGATAGGAATGAAGTCATTTAGAGTTATTTTATCCAATATACATTGAATTTTGATAATCCAAAAATTAAATTAGAATAATTTTATCTTAGAACATTAATATCCCAACAGTTAAGTTAGAAGCTTTTATTAAGCAGACGAAATTCATTTTTTTATAAATTCAAAATGTAATTTTTTATATTAAATAGAATTATTTTTATTTAATTATACTTTATATAATAGAAAATATTAGTTCAAAATGTTTAATTTATCTAAAGGTGGGACTCACCAACATTCTTGGGATGATGACACGCCAAGCGCTTTGTTGAGCAATGTGTGATGAGAATTTGTCATCTTCCTCAAACTCTCCATTGTACTCTTTTTTTCTTTGTCTTTCTCACGAAATGGTATCAAAAGTTTTGTCAATTAAAAATTGCGAGAAATAAGTTCAAAAAGATGGAATCGATTCCTAGGACAGTGTCATAAGGGTAAAAGTATCTTTATATTTGATACAAGGATTCCAAAAATAAAGGCGATTTTAATAAAGAAATAAAAGAGGAGAAATATTTTTAAAAAATCTTAAATAATTACATTACAGATTAAAAGTTAAAAGCTTGAGACTTTCTAAATAAAAGAATACATAAGATATGAAAAGGACATAACACTTTTAATACCGAAAAATCATCATTCTTTCGCTAGAACAATTATTATCAAAGTTAATAGATCTGTTGTTAGTTTATCCTTTGAATAAGAGTGTAAAAATTCTTACAATCATTGTATACAGACTATTTATTCTAATTATTAT
>Ga0209389_1006726_pt1 | contig 10034 bp, 8 predicted proteins | sample CowpearedBW_FD_187526 | JGI IMG/M metagenome (GOLD analysis project Ga0209389, IMG submission 187526) | Root nodule microbial communities of legume samples collected from California, USA - Cow pea red BW (SPAdes) (version 2) | ecosystem: Host-associated > Plants > Roots > Nodule | place: USA...
TACATGCTGTCTTCGTGAGCTTGAAAAAATCGTTGAATGCCGCGAAACTTTTGGCCAAATAGTTCTGCCAATATTTTACGAGATTTACCCATTCGATGTACGTCATCAGAAAGGTGATTTTAGGAAAGCGTTGGAAGAAGCTGCACACAAAAGCTATTCAGGAGAACAAGTGGAACATGCATTCTCTAGATGGAGCAATGCACTCACCACGGTTGCAGGTATCACTGGTTGGAATGTCAGAGATTTCAGGTAAACAAATGAATCCTTCGAACTTTGTTCTGTTTGAGAGTGAATGAAGCATATTTTAAGGATGTGATTTATTTTTCGTAATGCATTACCATTCATCTTGAAGGCATGATGCTGAACTTGTGGAGGTTACTGTTAGCCGTGTTCAGACAATACTGGAATATGGAGACTTGTATCTTACCGAATTTCCCGTTGGATTAGACCCTCATGTGAGAAAGGTAATTGAATGTATTGAAAATCATTCCAGCAAAGTCTGTATGATAGGGATATGGGGAATGGGAGGATCGGGTAAGACTACCATAGCCAAAGCCATCTACAATCGAATTTATCGTCCATTCATTAGTAGGAGTTTTATTGAAAATATTAGAGAGTTTTCGTATAGAGATAGAAGGCATGTTCATTTGCAAGAAAATCTTCTTTATCGTATCCTAAAATCCAAGTTCAAGGTGCAAAGCGTTGGGATGGGAAGAACTATGATCGAGAATGAGTTTTCTCGAAAAAAGTTGCTAATTGTGCTTGATGATGTGAATGAGTTTAGCCAATTAGAAAACCTATGTGGGAATCGTGATTGGTTCGGTCAAGGAACTGTGATAATCATTACAAGTAGAGATGTTCACGTGCTCAACCGACTCAAAGTTAATTACATTTATAAAATGAATGGTATGAACGAAAATGATTCCCTTGAGCTTTTTAGTTGCCATGCCTTTGGAGATCCAAAACCAAGAAAAGGCTTCGATGAATTTGCAAGAAGTATAACTGCTCATTGTGGAGGACTACCACTGGCTCTTGAGGTCCATGGTTCCATTTTATTTAATAGGACAAAGGATTGGTGGGAAAATGAATTGGCAAGACTACAAGTATTTCCCACTACAGAAGTTCAAAATAAATTGAGAATAAGTTTTGAAAGTTTATGCGATGACATGGAAAAGGATATTTTTCTTGATATATGTTGTTTCTTTATTGGTAAAGATAGAGGCTATGTCACCCAGATACTAAATGGATGTGGACTACATGCTGATATTGGTATAACAGTTCTCATAGAACGTGGCCTCATAAAAGTTGGAAGGAACAACAAACTTGAAATGCATCCTTTGTTAAGAGACATGGGAAGAGAAATTATTCGTCAAAGATGCCCAGAGAAACCAGGGGAAAGGAGTCGACTATGGTTTAAGGATGATATAAAAGATGTACTGAAAAGGAATACTGTAAGAACATTCTTTATATGATTTTGAAACTTCTTTTGAAAGTGTTTTCTTTTTCTAGTGCAATACATGTGTTGTTAACTTATTAGACTCACCATTAAGCTTCATTGATCAACGGATACTGAGAGATTTCCCAACTGTATCTTTTTCCTATATTCATCACAGGGGACAAAGGGTACCCAGGTATTGTCCCTGAAACATAAATCAAACAGAGGAGATTGCTTTGAAGCTCATGCTTTCAAGAAAATGAAGAGATTAAAACTGCTACAGCTGGATCATGTACAACTTACTGGAGATTACGGGTACCTTTCTAAACAACTGAGATGGATTTGTTGGAAAGGGTTTCCTTCAAAATACATTCCAAACAACTTTCACATGGAAGATGTAATTGCAATTGATTTCAAACATAGTCATCTTCAACTTGTCTGGAAACAGCCCCAGGTATTCATTGCATTCATTTTTCTTTTAAAACTCATAGGTTAATTAAAATAAATATAGTATAATAATTGGTTCAGGTTTAACTTTTGTATTTTCTATTTTCTTTTCTAATTTTTTGTCAAAAACTATTTTTGTAGGTTTTAGAGCGGTTAAAATTCCTTAATCTTAGTCACTCCAAGAACTTGAGAGAAACACCTGACTTTTCTGGACTACCAAGTCTTGAAAAGCTCATTCTAAAAGATTGTCCAAGTTTGTGCAAGGTACACCAATCCATTGGACATCTCTGCAATCTATTACTGATAAATTTGAAAGACTGCACAAGTTTAAGCAGTCTCCCTAGAGAGGTATATACATTGACCTCTTTAAGAACTTTCATCATCTCTGGTTGTTTCAAGATTCACATATTGGAAGAAGATATAATGCAGATCAAATCCTTGATAACTCTAGTTACTGAAAATACAGCAGTGAAAAAAGTGCCATGTTCAATTGTAAGCTCAAAAAGCATTGGATATATATCCCTACGTGGATTTGAAGGATTGGCGCATAATATTTTTCCTTCTATCATTCGATCTTGGATGTCACCAACAATGAATCCCCAATCTTATATTAGTCTGCTTTGCATGGATATGGAGAATAATAATTTGTCTGACCTTGTGCCTTTGTATAGAAGCCTTGCAAATCTTCGAAGTATTTTAATTGAGTGTAACACGGACTATCAACTATCTGAGCAAGTAAAAGCAATTCTAGTTGAATACGGTGTAAATTTTACAGAATCAAGAATTTCAAATCATCCCTTGAGGTTTTCTTTGATTGGTGTTGGAAGTTACAATGAATTCTTCAACACTCTCAACGATAGCATTTCTGAGGTTCATTCTCTTGCTCTTACCTTTGCGTGCTTACCTTCAACATTCATTATTTAAGACAACATGAATTGATCTCAATATAGTATCTAAAAGCAACTGTCATTTCTATATAGATTCAATGCTTCATTTGAAAGTGCCTAATTTTAATTATCAACAACAACAATCCATACGCTCATGTTGTACTTGGTTCATGTTTGTTAGATTCCCATTGATCAGACCGGTAATACTTAAACAGAGATGCACAAAAAACCATTAACAATTTGGTTAAATTTGATCTGTGTATTACTTTTTAACTTGATTAGAAAGCTTATTCTTTTGTTTCGGAATAATTGTAATTTGAATTAAAAATGGTGATCATTTGAATTGCAAAAGTTCATACATGACTAAGCCTTTGATCTCGTGGTACAGGGATTGGCAAGAAGTGAGTCTTGTGATGTTTCTCTTCCAGGTGATAACTATCCTCATTGGTTGGCAAATATGGGTGAGGGACATTCTGTTTCTTTCACTGTGCCTAGAGATCGTAACATGAAGGGAATGATTTTTTGTGTTGTTTATTTATCAACCCCTGAAATTGTGGCAACCGAATGTCTTACAAGTGTCTTAATTGTTAATTACACAAAGTGCACATTACAAATGCACAACCATGACACGGTAATTTCCTTTAAAGATGAAGATTGGCATGGAATAATGTCAAATTTAGGATCTGGAGACAAGGTGGAGATTTTTGTGAATTGTAGTAATGGATTGGTGATCAAGAACACAACTATATATCTTATATATGGGGAATCAAATGACTTGGAAATGGAGCCTTGCCTTGAGCCAAAGGAAAATACTTTAAGTAAATTCATTATGAAAATGGTAATGTGTGACTTCTGGTAAGTTAATGTCCTTCTTTGAGAACAGAACAAGATCCCTTGAGTTATGGAATTTAATTGAATGTCCTTGATTACAGTTTATTTCTTTCCATCCTTTCCTTTTAGGCTCTAGTTACTCATTCTCTTTGTTTTGTATATAATAATAATAATAATAATAATAATAAGATAATAATAATTATTATTATAATAAAATCCCGTGTACAGTAACAACTTGTTTCATATGTGTATACAAAACAAGATTATATACCAACTCCACGTAAAAATTTGACTTTGTGATGAAAAGTTTATTAATTTGTTTAGAGATTTATTCCCTTACTTTAGTTTCTAATTTTCTAATTAGAGCCTTTCGCCATTTTTAAGCTTGATTGTGTGGAGTGGATAAATTGACGGGCTATAATTTCTAACTTGTCAATATTTTATAATGATTGAGCTCGTCATTGAACTTGAGCATTTATTTGGGTCCATCTTGCTTCTAAGAGGTATGATGGATGCTCCGGTTTAAGTATAAGCGGCTGGAAAATATGTTTTATATTTATAATTTAAAATTTAAAGTAAGAATATTTTATTTAGTTAGTTAGTTTCATAAGAGATATAAACTACACATCACCATAATAATGCCAATATTTTAAATCTTTTTTCTTTAAGAATTGTTCTAAAGTCTTTCTTTTCTATTATATTTACTGTTTTACATTTGTTATTATAACTAGTTTTTCACGGGAATTTTTTAAATATTATTTCTTTGGTTATTATAAATAAATTTACGTTTTTAATACAATGACAAAAAACTAAGTTACTAATAATAAAAATTATAAAAGTAATGACCAATGAATGATATACAATGATATTTATGTTGTAAAGCATAGTGATATTAGAACATGTCTTCTCTGAAATTTAAAAGGCAACCCTGGTTCAGAAGGAACTAAATCCATTCTTGGGATAAATATTTTGTCACCAATGTTTTTATTTGTAATTACATTTGTAGAAATGACATCTTCCCTCCATGATTAACTTGCAATCTTATGCCATTAAAAAAGACCTTTTGCTTGATCAATATTTTTCAAAAGCATAATTGGTATAGCTATTTTAAACTTCAATTGATGATTGGTATGCTTGAACAGTTAATATCATTTAAGAATTCTAATGTAAATCATTCAGGTTGAATTTCTTCTTGTTCATCTGATTGGCAATGTGTATCTGAATTTAAATAACTTACCTCTTGACCACTTAATAAAGAAAACATGAATTCATTAAGTTGAGGATACACAAATTCAACCAATCATTGCTTATCAAAAAATAACCAAGATTCATCATATTTACCAGAAATTGAGGATACACAAATTCAACCAATTAGAGGAAAGGTGATTTTGTATTTCCAATCAACAACTATTATGGAATTTCAACAATGATTTCACCATTTTCATTTAAATCCATCTCCATGTCTCCAATCTTCATGATCCAATCAACAAATTATTTTATATCGTTTGTTGTTAAACTATTTTTTTGAAGTACTTAATCTCATGTTTTTTTAGAGTTTTAACAATTTGCAACACTTATATAACTTAGAATAGTGTATTGATGATTTGATGATATCATATTTAGATCCTTTCTTTATAACAGACAAAATTTTCCTAAAGTCACCTCCCAAGACATCAACTTTACCATCAAATGGTTTGTCATTGTTGACATCATAAACATTTTTCATAATATATATCTCTAAAGGTTATATCAAATTCCTCAAAACACATTATATTCATCATGAGTCCTTCATCCCATATAATCAAATTGGTTCCCATTAAAAGCTTATCACGAAGACTACCTTGAGTTATGTTGCAAGTTTATTCCTCGTTAATTAAGAATGCGGTGCAAAATGTAGAATGTGTTCTTTTTCCACCAAAAAGTAATAAAGAAGAAATTCCACTTGATGCTACATTTAAAATAATCATTCTTTTAATTCTTATAACAATTGTCAATGTCTTCCACATAAAAGTTTTTCCTGACCCACCAAAACGATATAAAAAGAATAATCCTCCCTTTTGTGAAAGTACGTTGTCATGATATCCTCATATACATGCACTTGTTTCTTATTGAGTGATTTCAACACAATTGCATGTTCTTTAGCCATCTCTTTATTGTACATCAACTCATCAATAATAAATCTATTTTGGAATGGAAGTGAATCTAAAATATCAAGTTGAGGTAACAAAGGATAATCTTTCAAAGACCTACCATTTGACATCAACAATTTTTTAATTTGAAGAAGACAAAGTTTTTGTAATTTAGCAACTTCAATTTGAAAACCTATAACAAGAACTTAATCATATGAACATTGATGTGTTTTTTTTTTTTAATTCAATAAATTACAATATAAAATACTTGGCAAGTTCAAGTGCTTTCTTTTTGGTATAAAATTCCATCACATAAGACATTCCAAGTAGAATTCCAAACTACATCAGGTTTGGAAATTTATTTATGCTCAATAATGTAACAAACAATCTTGTAAACTAATTTCCATAAGGAAATTCAATTGCTTCTTTGATTGCATCAATAAATTATTTGTTATTTGTCCCAAAGCATAGCAAGCTTGTTGGTAGGTTTCAGAAAATTTGTCCATCAATTGTCTTTATGCTCTCATAATCAATACACCATTTCTAAATAGTCAATAATATCCTCAAATAATACAGGTCTCCATATTCTAGAGGAATATAAGTAAGCCTACTAATGTTGTATCCTTTCTTCCTTGGTTTCCATTCTTTTTCTTTAGCCATCCACACAAATTTGGTGGGAAACTCAGAATAACTCAAATTTTATCCATCTATGTAATATCCCGGTCGGATTTACAAATTTAAATAATAAAATAAATAATTATGAATAAAACCTCATTTATTATAACTTCATTTCCCAAACATGAGAAAATTTAAACATTTACTTCATCGTAAAATAACTCAAATCCATACTTTATAAATTCAAATACAATAGCCAAGTTTGATAATACAAATGATTACAAAGTCTTTAAAATCCATAAAAATAATAAAACTCTGTAGAATATCCCAAAGATAGCCCACACTCCGGCTCTATGCCTCACCAGATCCACCTGCAACATCATATGCTCACGTGTAACACAATACATGATCAATGCCAAACACAAACAAATAGGGTGAGCTAACAGTATAAAACATATACGTAATTCAAATATATAAGCACACTCTCATCAAAGGAACTCTATCTTTTGATTCCATACCACATCACCACCACCATGTTACCCGTGTTCTACATCTTTAGATGAATACCTCAAGATACACTTGTTGCCACACCTACAAGCCACAACTTGTAGAACACGTGCGAGAAACTTGCTACGGACCACACTCCGTAACGCCAAGTGGAGTTCCCAATACGAACATAGTTCGTAATGTCCAAAGACTACCAAACTCATCGACTAATATCGAGGAGGCACATCTTCTGGACCCATCTTACGAGCCACAACTCGCACACTCACACCAGCAACACTCGTCAATCCGAGCCACAACTCAAGGATTCCTCGTGTTCATTCGCCATCTCGAGGCACAAATCAAGAGATGTCATTCCAAGCCACAACTCAAGGAATGCTATGTGTTTCCCTCTATCTCGAGCCACAACTCAAGGGATACCGTTTCGAGCCATCACTCAAGAAACACTCCACAAATCGATCTTTAAGGTATCACCAAAGCATTGTAGACTGCGCACATCTAAAGCAAACATTCATTATGCTTCTAAATTATCGTCGGGCACTACTACAGAGTCGCTAAGAGAAATTTAGTTCCAGACCACCTAGCGGAAGCTTCGTGCCTCAAAACACTTTGGCTCTGCATGTATCGCCATTGTAAGACCCGTAAAATTTAATTAATTAAATAAATAATTAATTAATAAATGCGGGTGGGGAAATAATTATGACATTAGATTATGGTTGGTATGACGTGGAAAATTGCTAGTTCATGTGGTTGAGAGTACTTTAAATGTGTGAGAGGACTTGGGTTCGAGTCCTATGTATGTTAACTTTTGTTATTGTTTTATTATTTAAATCTGTGAAGTCATGCTATGAAATGATATGATAATTGAATTATGAGTGTTAGCATGAAATATGAATTGGCATGATGGTTTGATATTGGTTTAGCAATTGCATGGGTATGGGTTCAAGTCTTGGGAAACACAAATTAAACTTTATTTTTATTTTGCTAATGGTAACTTTGGAAGGAATTGGAAGGGATAAAATAAACCTACTGGAATCAGCAGCCAAGGGTGGCTATAATCACCATTCATAATGAGAAATGAATGGCCATTAAAGGATAATAAGGTGCATTTTCGTTTTTGATTTTTGGGTTAGCCTAAAGCACTAGTTTAAAAGGCAAGAGGAAGGGTTTAGGCAAAGTTTTGCAAGGCTGAACATAGACCTAGAAAACAGAGACAAAAAGTGAGGGTGAGAGGACTGGTGTGAGTGAATTTAGAGATTGGGTTGAGGAAATTCAAGAGTGGCCATTGGTGACCAAAGGAAAGAGCTTGAGGATTTCAAGTGTAGCAAAGGAGATCAGGTTAGGGGAGCTGGACTCCGTTTTTGATTGTAATTTATTTAATTTCATGAATAATATGATAATATGAATGCATAATCTCTGTTGAAATTAAGGATTTCTGATTTCTGGAAAATTTCCAGAAACCGCCTGGCGGGCTATGCATAGCCGCTAGGCGGCTCATACCTGCGTGATTATTTTTCTGGGTTCTTGAAGGAACCGCCTGGCGGTGAAGCCTTGTACCGCCAGGCGACACGAGCCTATCACCATGTTTTTGGGTTCTCTGTTGAACTGCCTGGCGGTGATGAATTACCGCCAGGCGATGCGAGTCTGTTGATTTAATTTTTTATGATTTTGGGCATCTTGGGGAAATTCCAATCGGGGAAAAATTGAGGGTTTGTGGTTACGAGATGATTGAGGTAGTATTTTTTTGAATCCCAATATGAATAATCAAAGAAATTGATGGAACAGTGTTAGGGTGGAAAGCATGGGGACCTTGCCATTAAGCCATATGAGGTCGAACTTAAAGGGGAATTAGGGTAAGGGTTGAGTGGAGAATTACACACTGGGACGTCTATGAGTGAGTGAGAGTATGGAATAAGGGATAAATTGAACAGAAAACGTTGCAAGAGAATGAGAGAAGTTGCCAAAAGGATTTGACAAAATCTGGAAAATTCCAGAACTGATGCACCGCCTGGCGGTGCGGAGCTTGCCGCCAGGCGACAGTTTAGAGGTGGTGTTTCTGGATTGAGAGTGAGTTGAGAGTCTGAGGAAGTTTGGTGCGGTTGGGATTCATTAAGGAGGAGTCGGGAATCATGGGATATTGAGTCTATAAGACGAAACTACAAAAAAAAAATGGTAGATGGGTTATGTGGAAAGGAGTACATGAGGAGAATAGGTAATAAAGGTAAATTAGATTCTGGTATGAGTCATAAAATGGTTAATGGTAATATGTGAAATTGGGTGATCTAAGAGGAACACAGTAAGGACTTTCTGATGTTAGCGGAAAAAGGAATTTAAATAGCGAGATAAACTTTGGTGGTCAAGCGAGTTAAATAGATTAGGATTTTGGTTTGTGAGACAGGTTGAATTGTGGAACTTTAAGATTAATTAGTACTTTCATATTGGAGTTTGAGAACAAAGATGGTAAGTTGTAATGGTAAGTTATATTAACCTTGGTGGCATCTTAATCTATGCATTGGTATCGTGTGGAAAGGACTGGGGAGAAATTTTATGGTGAAGTTTGGGTGAATTGAGTCATAGTGTAGTCTGGTTGAACCATTTGGAAGTCAGTATTGTGTTGTTACTGATATGGCGCTCGACGGCAGGGTTGAGACCGTAAGGTGATAGTGAAAATCACAGAGGGTCTCTAGAGTGAGTGGCGCCTGGCGGTGAGGAAGATCCCGCCAGGCGAACGGAGCAATAACAGTGAGGTTCTGGAGTGTTGGCGCCGGGCGGTGGCGACTAGGATTATGTGTTTTGGGGTGCTTGGCGCCTGGCGGTACGCGACACCTGCCATGCGGTCTGGGAGCTGGCAGCGCCTGACGGCACGTGTCCCCCGCCAGGCGATTTGTACTGCTGTAGCTTGAAGTGTTGGTTTCGTGATTGTGATCTACAAGGCATCTAGTGGTGCTTTAAAGGTGGGATTGCTGGTGTTCCTTGAGTTGTGGCTCGGAATGTATCCCTTGAGTTATGGCTTGGGATAGGGGTTAAGCACGTGGTATTCCTTGAGTTGTGGCACGGAATAACATCTCTTGAGTTGTGGCTCGGGATGGCGGATGAACACGAGGAACCCTTGAGTTGTGGCTCGGGTTGGCGAGTGTTGTCGGTGTGAGTGTGCTGGTTGTGGCCAGTACGGATGGGTCTAGTTAG
>Ga0209389_1006734_pt1 | contig 10028 bp, 4 predicted proteins | sample CowpearedBW_FD_187526 | JGI IMG/M metagenome (GOLD analysis project Ga0209389, IMG submission 187526) | Root nodule microbial communities of legume samples collected from California, USA - Cow pea red BW (SPAdes) (version 2) | ecosystem: Host-associated > Plants > Roots > Nodule | place: USA...
CAAGATAAAATAAAAATAAATCAAGATAATATTAAAAATAAACAAGATAAAAAGTAAAAATGAAATATATATTTATACTCACTTAAATATTCTCTTTTTTGTATTATTTTTTTTAATTATTTTAAATTAAAATTTTTATTTCTTACCCGGACGAAATTGGATGTTGACACTGTTTATTGCAAGTTGTTGTTTGAGAGTGCAACTCACACCTCTGCTTTTTCTTTTCTCACCCATGATATTTAAAAAAACATGAAAAGTCACTCTTACCCTCCTCCATTACCACCAATAATAAGAAAATGAAATTGAACTTTTTATTAAAATACATTTTTCAATTTTTAACAAAATGACTTTACATTGTAATTTTCAACTTAGAAAACATAAAACAAATTCGTTATGTGAATTGCAAGAGTATCGTTATTGAATTATGATTGTGAATTTCATCATTATATACTTGTCTTGTTAAAATGTTTCTAACATCTTCAATGTTTTTCCACATGTAGCATCTTCTTTTGGTACATTATAACTTCATTTTTTTTATCATATATTTAACTCAAACTGATCTTTTTAACAGTAAAGGATGATTGGAAGGTCATTAATTATATCTTCTTATTTATTTCAAAATGATTTTATTAAAATAGTTATTCTCATTATTATATTTATTTTGATAAATAAAATATAGATAACTAATGTATTTATTACTACATCCAGAAAGTGAATGAAAAATAGTGGGAGAATGAGCCAATGGTGATATTGAGGTGTCTTTATTTCCTCACATTATATAATCTTTGTAAATATGTGTTTGCATTCTATTTTGTTGTTTGCAACCTTATGTTTTGTCCATGTCTATAATTTAGTTTGATATTCAATGTGGTGTGTCCTGCTGATAAAAAAAACTGTTTTTATCCAAAGTTTTTGTAGGAAAATAATTTTTACATATAAGGCTTGAAGAAATAAACGAGACAAATAAGATAGGCAAATAAGTTGGACATAATAAACAAATAAGTGAGGAGCTGTGTATTACTTTTAGTATAATTTTTAAAAATTTACTAATCAATTTTTTTTTATCATCTAATACTATTTAACGATTTTGATTATAAGTTATAAAAATCAACCCTTATTGCTTGCACTGAGTGGCTGGCTTGAAGAAAAAAAAAAATAGGCACCACCAGATAGGCAAATAAGTGGGACACAATGAACAAATAGGTGGGGAACTGCGTATTACTTCGTACAATTTTTTAAAATTTACTAATCAAAAGGATGTACTTCTTATATATCACGAATTTGATTATAATTTACAAAAATCAATAGCTTGAGTAGGTGGCTGACTTAATAGGCACCACCTGATAGGCAACTAAGTGGGCACAATAAACAAATATGTGACGAGTTGCTTGTTACTTGTTGTACAATTTTTTAACATTTACTAATCAATCTTTTTTTTATCATCAAAAGGATGTACTTCTTATGTACCACATATTTGGGTACAAGTCACAAAACTCAATCCTTATTACTTGCACAAGGTGACTGCCTTGAAAAAAAATAGGCATCACCAAATAGGCAAATAAGTGAGGCACAATGAACAAATATGTGGGGAGTTGCGTGTTAGTTTTTGTACAATATTTTAAAATTTATTAATCAAAAGGGATGTACTTCTTATGGACCACGAATTTGATTATTAATCTAAAAAATCAACCCTTATTGTTTGCACTAGGTGGTTGGCTTGATGAAAAAAATAAGCCAAAATAGATAAGCAAATAAGTGGGACATAATAAAACAATAAGTAGCCTATCAATTCTCATATAATTTTTAAAAATTTACTAATCAATCTTTGTTCTTATCGTCGAGAGGGATGTACTTTTTACGTATCACAAATTTGATTACAAGTTATAACAATCAAATAAGATATGCAAATAAGTGAGGCAAAATGAACAAATGTGTGGAGAGCTACTTGTTACTTTTTGTACAATGTTTTTAAATTTATTGATTAATCTTTTTTTTATCGTCCAAATAGATGTTCTTGTTATGCATTACAAATTTGATTATAAGTCACAAAAATTAACTCTTTTATTACATTAGGTGTTTGACTTGAAGAAATAAATAGAACAAACCTATAGGCAAATAAGGAGAACAACATATTACTTCTCGTGTAATTTTTTAAAATTTATTAATTTATCATGTTTTTATCATGCAACGGTATGTACATCTTATGTACTATGAATTTGATTATAAGTTATAAAAATTAACCCTTATTGTTTGCACTGGGTGACTGACTTGAAAAAAAATGTTAAAGTAGATAGACAAATAAGTGGAACACAATTCACAAATATATAAAAAAATATGAAAAGTTGTTGGTTACTTCTTGTACAAATATATAGAATGTATTTTTTTCGCCTAACTTGAAAAAAAAAAAGAATAGGACAGTAATTTGACAGAATATTAGTGAAAGGTGTGTGAAACCTTCACTCTTTCGTTTTCCTAGCCATTACCTCGAGAGCAAAATGTTCAAGCAATATAAGATCGAAAATTATGCTATATATAATTTAAAGAGAATATATATATATATATATATATATATATTATTAACGTAATTTTTCTTTCGTAGAATTCCATTGTCAAAGTTTTATAAATTCATCCTCAATTTTTCTGTCAGGTGAGCATATGATCTATTCAATGGAATTGAAAGACAAACAAAATAAACAAGCTAACTTCAAACTAAAACTGTTATGATAAGAAACGTTACTGGTCACCTAAACCTTAGTTACTACAAATTTAATTTAATTTTTCTCTAACGAAGTTGGTTGGGTTCTTTTCTTGGTTCCTATGCAGCCACGCCACGCTTCAAGGCTTTGTGCCCATCAACAACACTTTGCAAGCAAGATAAGAGCTTTACTCTTTCTTTTGGTGTTACAATGATATTGCATTTGCCGCCAACCCAATACTTTTTTATGGCATCACATTCGCCGCGACTTCTATCAGTCATCCGAAGGGCCTTTACTATTTCTTCTTCCTCTCTAGGAGGCGTTTCCATGGTTCAAGGAGCTTCAAGAGGAATTGGCCTTGAATTTGTGAGATTTTTTCCTTTCTTTTCTTACTTCCGCATCACCCATTGCTTTCATACAATCTGGGCATGGCCACATTGTCAAAATTTCATCTTAGTGTCTGAATCGTAGTATCAGAAAGAGGTGAAGTTGCTTTTCGCCTCTAAGCTTTTTACTTCTCTAGGTATTAAACCATTAGTTACTGTAATTGTATAGGAGTAGAGTGATATCTAATGGGGGTTAGAGTGATTTACTCTTTTTTTATTTTGTTAGGTTTACTTTTTTCATTTTGACTGTGTAGTGGTGCTGTAATATTACAGTATTTGTAGTTAATTTATGGTATATTTCAAAAGCAGAACAAGTCTGTTTTAGTTTATCAATTTTTTCTTAAGGGCCAAATATCAACCAATTAATTACAAGTTAATGATTTTTTTTAGAGCGATAACTAACCTTTCCATAATCTTCAGCAGTGCTGTGCAATTTGTACAGTATATTTGTTTATTAATAAGGCTACGCAATTTGTTCTTTTGGCAGTGGAGTTATCAAGAATCTTGGTTGTGATATTTATCAAACAATTTTTGCTGAAACAGTTTTAACACTGCTTTCAGTTTCTTCCATCTGCAGGTAAAACAACTTCTAGAGAACGATGATAAAGAGCGTGTGATTGCTACTTGCCGTAATCCTAGTGCATCAACTGGGCTTATCCATCTGAAAGATAAATTTGAGGATCGACTTAGAATTTTGCCATTGGATTTGACTGTTGAAAGTTCAATTGAGGTTATGCTTCCTTTCCCTATATTGTTTTCCTTTTCATTTGCTCCGACAAAATCATACCTTTAGATTTTAGACACCAAGAGGAAACTTCAAGCTTTTTTTGTTCTCTCTATGCACTTCTAAGGTTACCTAGTTACAGGGTTAGATGGTAGGTTCTGTGAAGGTGAATACAGATATTATAAAAACATTATTTAAACCTAAATGGTATTGCACATGTCTATCCTTATCCTTAAGATCTGTATATTCATAATATTTCAGGCATCTGCATTGTCAATAAAAGAGACATATGGCCGTCTAAACCTTCTCATTAATGCGTCTGGCATTCTTTCAATACCTGAAATAATTCATCCAGGTAAAAAATAACATGTTTCTTTCTTTGGTATTGCACTTATAATATCCACTGCCTATAGTAGCATACTGGAAGTTTTAAGGTCCTAAAATCTCTGATTGCTGTATAAGCTTTTACTCATGTATCCCCCAGATCCACCAGAAAACGCATTCACCTCTAAAGGAAAAAACAAAATAAAGGGTAAAAGATGGAAAGATAAAGAACAAATTATTAGCAGATTTATGTAAAACGGGAAGAAAAGAATTTGCTCCTCTAAGGAAGGAAATGTAAATGGAGGCTAGTGATGTCAAACTGTGAGCTAAATTAAAGAGCTATTATCTTGTTTTGAGTTTATGCTTCTTACAAATACCAGGCAGCTGATTGTATTAGTTATCTGTACAAGTACAGAAACAACGTTGAACAAAGTGGAGAAATCATCTTTGATGCTTGCTTATGAGGTTAACGCAGTGGGTCCAATCTTAGTTATCAAGGTAACATCAATCTAATTTTCATTACAGAAGTTATTTATTTATCTATTAATGATAGTTTTAGAAGTAAATTTCTTTATGTGTGACTCGTTATACATGATAAAAATCCTAGTACACACCATATTGAGACCGTATAAGCTCCATCCTGAATTTGTGTCATTCCCTCAGTGATGTAATTCATTCCTTCCAGTGCAGACAAAAAATTATCAATTGTCCACAATAATTTTTCTTTAAATTTTGCCTTGTTTCTGTAATTAATGGCATTTATCCTTGTTTGTGTCTACGTTCGTTAGTGTTCCTTTATATTTGATTAATGTATGAATATGTTTTCAGTAATTTGAGTCAATACTTTTTATCCAATTCTGTGAATTTTAAAACCAGCACATGTGGCCTCTTCTAAAAGAGGGAGGTGGAAATGGAACTGGAAGAAGTACTGCAGTTGTGGCTAGTTTGAGTGCAAGGGTTGCATCTATTGGGGACAATCGTCTTGGTGGCTGGCATTCTTACCGATCTTCAAAGACTGCTCTTAATCAATGTATGACTTCATTATTATTGTTATTATCTTTGTCATGAGATTTTCCATCTTATAAGTCCAACTCATTGAATCTTACATATGGCTCTGATTATGGTACTATTAAATCTTACATATTACACATGACATGACTCATCCAATGTCACCTACAAGGATCTGGCATGATCCAACTATTCATCATGAATCTTGCATAACATTCTACAATGCTACAAATGCAATTATCATCTAAAATCACACACTGTGTTCTGTTACACTGATCACTTTAGATGCAAATGACAAGTGATTCTAATAAATACCTGTTCTGCATTGGCGAGGAGTATAAATCAAATGATTTTGAAATTGTAGAAACTGACTGAAATGGAAATCTTTACAATCTTCACCCTTTAATTCTAACAGTATCGAAGACTGTCTCCGTGGAATTCGCAAGAAAGAAGGATCCAATTACATGCATTTTACTGCATCCTGGTACGGTTGACACAGATCTCTCTAAGCCTTTTCAGAGAAATATTCCCCCAGATAAGATCTTCAGCAAGGAATTCTCAGTCCAGAAGCTTCTTAGCATCATTAACAATGTGAAGAGCCATGACAATGGCAAGTTCTTTGCCTGGGATGGTCAAGAAATACCCTGGTAACATGTCATAATATAACATACAAGAAATAGTATTTCATAAAGTTCATTGATTCATGGATGTTTGTGGAATATGAAAGAAAGATAGATGCTTTTAAATGTTTGCCATACCCATGTGGATAGGAATTCCATGTTCAGGTACTTAGAAAATGGTTTCTCTGTTATATTTGCAATGCAATCACTAAAGGAAATAAAATTCTTCACTTTTTCTTTTAGTCATTTCATGGCCTATTATCGTGTTCTATCTATACGGTATGATACATACTCTCAATGTATAGATCTTTTGTTATTATTCAATATAACAATGAACTCAATAGTTGACGCCTCCACGGAAAGAACAAGAAACAATAAAAGAACAAGAATTGAAACATAACTACTAAGTTTTAACTGAATAAAAAGTGAAAGGTAAAAAATTGTTAATCAAATGTCAAACAAAAGAAAAAAGATTAAAAAAAAAGTAGTGTTTGAATTAAGGTGTTTAAAATAAGATTTAATAAAGTTCAAAGTACCCCATAAAGTTGAATATTGTCAATTATGTCCCATATAAAAAAATTATATTATCAAGGTCTTAAAATGTTTTTTTTAACGAGATGACGTGATTATTACTTTTGTTTTTTTACTCTAATTTACTGTTCCATAAAAATAACTGTTAATTTTAAAAAAAATAATAAATAATTATAATGTAAAGAGTAGAATTGATATTATAAAATGTGAATACAAAAGAAAATACTTTTTTTTATATTGTTATAGATAATTATTTAATAAATATACAAATAAACTCTTTAATTTATAATTTTTGAAGCAAGAGGACGTAGTTTAGATGATTCAAAATGTCTTGGTAATTTTTCTTCTATCTATATTGAAAAGTGCTTTAGAAACAAATCGTAAATTATCGAAAGATATATTAAAGTTTAGTAAATACTTTTTATAAATTTCAATCCCGAAGAAAGAAATAAAAAAACGTGTTAGCTAGTATACAGTAAAAGTACATTTTATTAATTTTTTTAAGTTTATTTTAAAATTGTTCGTTATGATTTAATATCTGAAGTTATAAATTTTCTATGTTACTTCTGACTAATCTGTTTAATGCTAAGTCCTTTATTAGTTTTTTAGAAACCACTTTTACAATACCATATAGTTAAGTTACTTTTATTAATGGGCATGAACTGTTTCAGAATAACATAAATAGTTTAATGGTTATGTGTGTTATTTAATTTCTGAAATAGTTACTTCACATTTCGCATCTATAAAATAGAAAATGGAATCAACATTTCTGAATAAACCTTGCCACTAAGCAAAGATTCAACACAAGACAAGATCAAATGGCTACTCTAATTGGTGCAAACGATTCTTCTCCCATTGAAGACGTTCAAAATATCAAGAATGCATGCAAAGGTTATCTTTTTTCCAATTTTATGTTTTCTTATGCACCTTTTATGGTGCACAATATATAGATACATCACCATTAAGTTTATTATTGATGGTCTTAATTTTTTTTTTCAAAAATCACGTTTTTTTATGTGATTATATAATTTTAGATCATTTTTAATCTTGTAATTCATTAGTCATACTAGTGTGGGTTTGGAATCTAATAGTGAGTTGAAAATTTTGCATTATTGAGTAAAAAAAAATTAAGTGATATATATATATATATATATAACAAGATTTATAAATATTGAACCTTTAAAGTTTAATCTCTTATTATTTCAACAACTCATCTCAAAATCTCTTTTGTCTCAATTTCTTTTATATATATCATGTTCATGAGTGTAGAAACTAACTTTACAAGACAACCATGTTTTCTTTCCAATTATGCATGATTCATAGGATTGGGGACAGATGAGGCAACCCTTATATCCATATTGGCACACAGAAATGTTAGTGAAAGGAAACTTGTGAGGGAGGCTTATGAAGAAATTTATCATGAAGATCTTATCCAACAACTCAAATCTGAACTTTCAGGAAGTTTTCAGGTCAAAATATTACAATTCATTTCATTAGTTTTCTAAATAGGTGCAAGAAGAAATAACTTAATCATTATCTTTTTCATGTTGATTAACATCAAACTTTTTGGATACATGTATCTGATAATTGACATTGTTGTTGCTAAATATGATACCTAAATAAAACCAGAGAGGTATTTGCAATTGGACTCTGGATCCAGCTGAAAGAGATGCTGCATTCATTAAGGAAACATTAGAGAAGGAGTATGTGGATTACAAAGTAATTATTGAGATTGCTTGCACAAGAACTTCAGAAGAGTTTTTGGCAGTGAAACGTTCATACCAACTCCTGTACAAGCATTGCCTTGAAGAAGATGTGGCCTCCAAAACCATTGGTGATATACGCAGAGTAAGTCCAATTTTACAATTTTACTACAGAGCATTACCAAGCGTATATTTCAGTTATGAATTTGTTTCAGGGGTTAAGACAAGTGTAAAAGTCAGAATCATGAAATAAAATCTGACAACATTTACTATTTGTTGAGTTTATTGTTCCACTGCTATAGCTTCATTATCCGATTATCATTAATGTCTAATTAACACTTGATATGTATATGTCTCGACACGAAGGATGTGTTAGAAATCTTAAATCGACTAGAAATATAACGATTTCATAGTATATAAGTGGATGCAAACCTTATCCTTATGTGTTTTGTTATTGGCTTATGATTCCTTTATGCAGTTGTTGGTTGCAGTTGTAAGCACTTATAGGTACGAGGGAGAGGAGTTTGATGAGAGTCTGGCCCATTTAGAATCAAACATTCTCCATGAGGCAATTGAGAAGAAGGCTTTCAGTGACGATGAAATCATAAGAATTTTATGCACAAGAAGCAAGAAGCAGCTATTTGCAACTTTTAGTACCTTCAGAAACACCTATGGCACCACAATCACCAAGGTAATATATTGTGTTTATTCCATCTAGTTATGCTCTCAAACATGTTGATGATTAGCAAACTCATCAAGTATATGAAAGTAACGATAAATTGGCATTCTTGTGCAAATTGTAGGGATTATCATCTGATGCAAGTGATGAATACATGGTAACACTGCGTACTACCATTCGTTGCATCAAGAACCCTCGAAGATACTTGGCCAAGGTACCTTTTTGAAGTCATATTCTGTAGTTTAAGGCTTATTATATGTTAAATAAGTTGTATTAATCATGTGTTCACTGAATTAATCAGGTGTTAGGGTATGCCTTGAGTGATTTGGTAGCTGAAGAGCATGCATTGAGCCGTGTTATCATCACTCGAGCAGAGAAGGATTTAAATGAAATCAGTGACATTTACTTCAAGAGAAATGGTGTCACACTTCATAATTCTGTGGCCAAGAAGACATCAGGAAATTACAAGACTTTTCTTCTTGCTTTGTTAGGGAAAAATTCAGTTTAATCTGTTTATGTTTAAGGTTGTCATGAGTTTATGTTTGTTCCTTTAACCCACTCTATTAAATAAATTATCAAATCCATTATCTTCAGTTGAATAAAATTTATTCATCTTTCTTTGTCCATTTTTCTTGTAACATTTTCACCATCCCAGTGTTCAAGCCCTCACTGACATGTTCATCAATCATACAAAGCCCACAACAGCAGAAGTAGATCACTTTTTTTAATAATATGTATAACACTGAGGATCATTTAAAGGTAAAAGAGGAATTATGATTCTCAAAACTTTTTCTCTAATTCTTTTTTTAAACATTTTCTAAAAGATGCTGCTATATTTACATCCAAAACTATTTTACAACTGTAATTTATTAATTGAAATGAAACGAATATTCTAATACTTTCTCTCCAATAATTAGAAAAATTATCTTTCACTGATTCTTAAGTGATTTTGGAATTTTCAAAAACATAAATTTCCTTTTTCAAGTTACAATATATCTTTTGAAGCATGTGATACTTCATTACTTCGGTATATACGCCAGTCAAATGCTACTATTACCCTTCCATCTATCATCATCCTTCCCAAGGATCATTATTATCTCTTCAAAGATAATAATATTTTTTTAATATATTCTTTATTATTCATTAAAATCAAATCAAAAGTATAATAAAATAGATGTTACAATAAAAAGGGTTAATTTAAGACTCAAATTTCTGTAATTTTAATGAATATAAAAGATGTTAGAAAAAGAAACGCTTCGAGTGTTATTTTTCTTTTTTATGTAAGTTGAAAAAATTCAATTACATGGTCACGCAATGAATTATATTATAATTATAGTCCAAACAGTTATGTAATTTC
>Ga0209389_1006739_pt1 | contig 10024 bp, 5 predicted proteins | sample CowpearedBW_FD_187526 | JGI IMG/M metagenome (GOLD analysis project Ga0209389, IMG submission 187526) | Root nodule microbial communities of legume samples collected from California, USA - Cow pea red BW (SPAdes) (version 2) | ecosystem: Host-associated > Plants > Roots > Nodule | place: USA...
AAGAGAAGAGAAAGAAGAGAGAGAGAGAGAGAGAGAGAGAAGAGAGAGAACATAGAGGAAGAGAAAGAAAAGAGAGAAAAAGAGAAAAGAAAGAATAGGGAGGAAGAACAGAGAAAGAAAATGAAATAAAAAGAGAGAATAGGGAGAAAATAGAGAAAAATAAGAGAAAGAAAAGAGAGAAAAGGAAGTAAAAGAAAGATAGTAGAATAAAAAGAGAGAAAATGAAAAAGAAAGAAAAGAGCATCCTAGTTTTTCATTGAAAGGAAGTACTAATTCAACTTGTTTTATTTTGTTGCCTATGGAAGAATTGTTCATCAAGAATCAGTGGCACCAACTATAGGTGAAGAAAGAATGATATTACCTAGGAAAGTTTATTCATCAAGGATCAATGGGAACAATAATGGAAGGAAGAAAGGATGACGGAAAAGGCAACAACAAAGTCGTTTTTTTAGTTTGGACAAAAACATAGAAATAGTTGCACATGAGTTAGCTTGTTTGTCCATTTCCAAGGCAAGAAAGGACACGATAAGGAAAAATCTAAGAATGAGGGAGCTACTACATAAATCACCCACAGGGACCTACTTAAGAAACCATCTAGTTCATGGAAGGATAAGTAGAAATTTAAGGAGGAAACTACTTCTAACACTACCAAACATAAGGAGAATGAATTTTCAAATGGTAGAATTTATTAAACAAATTCTTTATGTTGTTAAGCATAAACAAAGCAACGTATGGAGTTGAGGACAACTTTGCTTCAAGAATAAGGGTATGATAGAGGACTATCCCATGACTCCATAAATAAGAACTTGAGGAGAAGCATTTGGCATTCAAAGTACGTGAAGGAATGAAGAATAGTTCTTAGGAAAATTAGTTTATGTTTCTATGTTATTAAGCTTTGGGCTTTGGGCTTTCATTTATAAATTTGTTTATGTTTTTGTCCTTTTAGGCCTTGGGCATTCTTTTTAAAAATAGTTTATGTTTTGATGATTTTGGGCTTGGGCTTTCTTTTAGGGTTTTTTGGTTTTCTTAAATTTATGTACCTATATATAGACGTACAAAAACCTAATGTAAACACATTTAGTCATATATTGAATTTTATTTCAGTAAATAGAGGATTATCTTTGTTCTTGGCTTAGTAATGAATGTCTAGTTTAAGTAAAATTGCATATCATTTAGACACCTGTCTTGTATACATTTAACATAAATCTTATCAAAACAACCCCATTTCCTTTGATCAAAAAATGAGAAGAAAATTTATAAAAAGTGGAAATTAATATGTTTGTGATGTTTTTGCAAGTAAAATGAAGGAAATTGAAAGATGGTGCTAAGCCCCAAATTGGACATTGAGTCATGTAAGTCGGTTTAGAAAGATTCAAAATATGAGCACTATGGCTGAGCAACGATTCTAACCCTATGGCAAACATGAAGAAATATTCACTTCAAGGAAACCTCAAGCTCCATGATGGACTTTGAGCTTTAAAAGAAAAGCCACCTAGAAAGGAAAACTCCATTGTTGATCACCAAGTTGAATGCTCAAGCATAGAAGAAAATCCACCTAGGGAGGAAACATTTATTATTTGTATGTTGATTTTGCATATCATGTTAGAGACAAACTAAATAGAGAGCTTAGGATTATATTAGTAAGATCATTATGAGAAACTAACTTCTTCTTGGTTGGGATTGGATGTAACTTCTTAAACTCTCCGTGGTGCACTTCATTCAATATATCTTATTGTTATGGGACTGACAAGTGTACCGAATCGTATAAGTAATAAAGTGGAAAGTCCAAGTATCATTCCCAAGAGACTTATGAAACACTTTACAACTCTTACAATTCATAACACAATAATTAGAGACCCACAAATATGAAATCATATGCATTGATGATCAAGTTAAGGATCTGTTAAATCTTGAATTAAATTGAAGATCACAGAGTTTGTTGTTTGTATTGTATTCGTACTTATGACATAGATTAGATATCATTTTGTCTTGGGTGTGACCCTTTTAATCTGTTAAAAGTATTTTTAACATGTTAAAAGGCTTGTTGCATATAATTTTGGTATGAATGTATCAATCAGTTGAATTGTTATTTAATCGATTGATTTCACTTAAGTAAGGTGAAATCAACAGATTGTACGAACAAATCAACTTGCTGAATTCACTTATGACCAAGCTATATAAGCTGGTTTCCAGAGAGATGGATAATAACTTGAGATTTCTGAGCGCAAAAAATAATAATACGAATTTGGAAAACTTTCTCTCTCTCTCTCTCTAGATTACACAATTTGCAGTAGTTGATTGAAGATCTTAGTTGATCTTGGAAGTATTTTTTCTTGGTTAAAGCTAAAAGAACATGTGTTTAGTTGGTTAGGGAGAGCCTCCATCAAGTTTGGTAATTCTTGTGCTTTTGTATTGTTCCTAGTGTGACTCCAGGTGTGTAAGTGGGATTCTTAAAATGTTGGGGATAAAATTCTTGTGCGATTCAAGAATCTTTTTGTTTTGGTTGGCATAAGCAAGCTTGAAGCAAAGAATTGATAAAGCCAACAAAATGAAGATCACATGTGGTTGATGAAGATTTATGAGCATCCACTTGAAGATTAAGTTTTTAGTGTGTTAAATTTGAAAATAATACGTTAAATGTAATGTTTTGGTGTTATATCATGTTGGTAGGCTATATGACATAGGTTAGATGTCTTATTAGTCTTGGTGTGTCTCTTTTAATATGTTAAAATGGGTTTTAATAAGTTAAAAGGCTTGCAGTATATAGTTTCTAGTATGAATGCATTCAGTGGGTTAAATTATTTTTCAATCAACTGATTTCACCTAAGTCAAGTGAAATCAGTTGATTGTACAAAAAATTCAATCAACTGATTTCACTTAAACCAGACTATATATGTTGTGTTTTCGAGAGCAGAGCTAAGTTTCTGAGTTTTCAGCGTGAAATCTTGCCATTCTTCTCTGAAAAACTCACTCTCTCTACAATACATAACTGCAACGTGAAGTATGAAGATCTTTGTTGATCTTGGAGGCATTTTGGCTTGTGAATAGCTTGAAGAACACATATATGGTTGGCTAGGGAAAGCCACCATCAGGTTTGGATGTTCTTATGCCTCTGGTTGTTTTGTCTGATGTGATTTCAGATTTGTAAGTTTGATTCTTGAAGGGTAGTTGTCTAGATTTTTGTCTGAGTCAAAAATCTTTTGTGGTTCATTGTTGAAAAGTCTAATCTTGGTGTTTGATTTGTAAAACTTTTGAATATAGTGGAAACCAGGCTTAGGTTGTCCTTTTAAATTGGATGTAGCTTTGTGATTGAGTGAACCAATATAAAAAAAAACTGTGCAATTCTCTTTCCCTCATCTCACTCACTTTGAATCACTTTAAAATTTCAAGAAAATCAAGTAATCCACTCTTTGATGTGTTTTAATGCGTTCTTGTGTAATCTGAGGTTGTATAATAGTTAGAAATATTGATTGGAACAAGTCTTGTATGTAAAATATTATTGTTTGAGTTAAATCTGTGAATTTTGTACTCTACATAAATTCTCAGTATTTTAGTCGACTGATTTGTCTTTTTAATCGATTGTTTCATACCTCAAGAACAAATTACTATGCTATTTTATTTTTTGACCGATTGAAAGTGACTGGTTTGTTGCTTTTGCATCCTGACTTTCCAGTCTATTTGATTCAATTGGAAAGAGTTTTAAGCTTTCGAAAAAGTTTTAAATAGCCAATTCAACCCCCCTTTCTTGGCTTAAATTACCATTTCAAACTAACAATGTTTTATTTTATTAAAAATTGGGATCTTGGAGGGATTGTATAAATTTTTTGATATAATGCATGATCAGACTCAGATTGTCTTGATAAATTTGATGTAGCTCAGCTATTGAGTGAACTAGTATAAAAATCATTGTGTGATCATTTTTCCCTTATCTTGTTCACCATATAAATCTCAATAAAATCAATTAAATCAATCTCTGTAAGGTGTGAATGTATTTTCACATTATTTGGTAATATAACTAAGTTGAATATATTGATTGGAACTTATCCCGCTTGAGAAAGCATGTTGTTTGAGTGAGTTTCGTGCATTTCGTGTTTCTACATAATTTCCTAGAATATTAGTTCATTGATTTTATATTTTAATATGTTGAATCATATTGCATGAACAAACTAATTTGTTGTTTTTGGTTTTAATCAAGTAAAAGTATATAGCTCTGTAATACTTGCTTTCAGATTTCGTGGTCATTTTGATTCAACAAAAAGGTGTTTTAAGTTTTTAAAAAGTAAACAATGTTTTATAAACCCAAATTCAACTCCCCCTTCTTGGTTTTGGGAGTCAGTTACGTGTAGAGAAGGTGTTAGCACCCTACGACGCTCGCCCAAAGACGGTACCCTTAATTAAACATGCAAAATTGATGTAGTTTTCAAAACATTAATCTTCCCCAAAAATAATGAGACAAATAATACTAAAAAGAAACAATTTTTTTTTTGGTCCCGACAAGGATTGACCTTGGTCTTATGTATTCTCGTTTAAAGTGAGAAATCAGGGTTACGTTGTTCTTTAAAGAAACGATTTGGAAAACTATTTGGAAAATGATTTAATTTTTTGGAAGTGAACCTGACAAGGACTGACCTTCCTCCTACATATCTCACGGTGGAGAATCAAGGATCACGTAGTTCTTAAGAAAGACTATTTATTTGAAAATGTTGATATTTTTATATTTTGAAATTTTTCATATTTTTTGATATTTTTTGAATTATTTGAAAATAGCTATCACACAACGCGATCGGTTGGACAAACAACAAAAGACGAAGTAACATATTTTAGTATTTTCGAAAAAAGGAGAGGGACCAAGTACCAAGAGGATGCAGACGATCACACAAATACTCAGGTTTTTGAAAACGTATTTAATTATTTAAAAGAAAAAGATAACAAGTACTAAGACAATGCGAACGATCACACGTACTCATACCTTTGGAAATGTATTTAATTATTTGAAAAAAGAAAGATATTAAGTATTAGGACGATGCAAACGATCACGCAAGTACTCATATCTTTGAAGACACATTTAATTATTTTTCATTTTTAATTTTATAATTTTTTTTATATTATCTTAGAAAGAAAATTATTATTTTTATAATTACTTTTAAAACATATTTTTTTTAGGTTGTGCATGTTTGAAAATTTATGAATGAGTCCAATTAACGAAAAAAAGAAAAGAAAAGAAAAATAACATGGAGTGTGGGAATAACTAAAGAATGATGCATTGTGAAGTATGTGTAATGGAAGTAAGGGTGCAACGAGTAAACACAAAAACAGGCCTAGAACAATAATAAAAGTTAGCAAGGGTGCGGATTAACAAAATATGGTAGTGCATAAGAACAAGCCAATACAAAATGAGGAGGTGTAAGAGATGAAACCAAGGGGTGCACGAAGAAATGATGGGTTTAGGAAGCACTTTCTTTTGTCTTTTGCAGAAAACCCCAAAGGGATTCTTCTTCCCCTTCACTCAACGTGAGACGTTTCCCCACCAAGCACCACTGTAGATTACCATAGATGCAAACAACAGCTACAACCACCACATGTACCACGTTCACCGTCGACGAAGCCGTTCGTCACCGGAGTGCCCATTAACGTCGCTAGCCACCACAAAAGGCGTCATCAGTGCTACAGCGGCATTATCCTCCTTCCCTCCCGTGGAATGCGCGAAATGCAGTAGCTTCATCGATGAAAGCCATCACCGACGATGTCCGTCATAGTTAGAGCCTCCATCGGCGTCACCCGAACTTCTCACTTTTCACGTTGAATCAGGGCTCGTAATCATGCCACGACACCATGCCGTTGTCGCCCATCTACATTTGAAACTCTGACCCACTGGCAGCGATGCTAGTGCCGACGATTGTTTTCTCCTCCTTCTTTTATTTCTCTTCTCCTCTGTGTTGGTTTGTACTATATTCTAGAAATGTTGGAGCGGTGGCTAGTGTTGGAGGGACCCGATGGTGAGTGGATGATAACTGGGAATGGGAGAGGTGAAGGAAATCGTGTTGGTTGATAGTGTATAATGGATATGTTTGTGTGTGAGCTTGGGCTTTCTGAATGTGATTGAAATTTTGTGGATGGTGAAAAAAATGAAGAAGGAAAGATTGGTGTTGGTTTGGTCCATTGAGGGTGTGAAGGAAGTATGTTTTTTTTGTGTCCCGATCCTTGAGATAATGGAGGTGATTAAATATTTAACTTGTGCGGATGAAGGTGCAGGTGAAAAAATGGAGTGGAAGGGGCTCTCTTTTAGAATCTAGAGGAGTCAATTGAGCGTATTAAATGGTGTTGATGGAGAGAAAAAGGATGATTGGCGTTGTTGGCAGTTGCGTGTGTTGTTGGGTTGGTTTATTGTGATCGTTGGTTCGGAAGAAGGAAAAATTTGAATTTAAATGTGACGTGATACTTGTTCGTTGCACCAAAAAGTGTATAAAAATGGCAAAAAATTAGCTATAGGTGTTAAAGCAGGGTGAATGTATGTGAGAAGATGAGAGAGTAAAGTGTGTCACATGAATAAAGTAAGTGAGAGAGTAAATGAGTGATGTGTGTGAAGTGAATAGAGTGAGTGAGAGAGTGAATGAGTGATGTGTGTGAGAGAGTGTGGGTCCAACAAATGTGAAAGAGAGAGAAAAGAAAAGAGAGATTTCAACTTATCTAAAAAATATAAACCAAATACTTATCTTTTTCAAATTTATTAAATAAAACTTGAAATATCTGGAAAGATAATAATAAAATAACAATAAAAGATAAAAATAAATAAAAAATAAAATATGATAATGCCAATTATCAAAATATACCAAACTTTAAACTTTTTCATGTCCTCATGAAAGCATAAAACTATAAAGTAAGAAAAACTCAGGTTAACCCATCAAAATATCATAAGAACAAATGACTTCTCAATTAATTCTAACCATGCCATAGAATAGAATTTCACTTATAGATTTAAAACTTAAGATAGAATGGCATGATTCTGTTTAATCACTTCAATCCTAAAAATAGTATAAGAGATAATAACCAAATTATTGAATCAAAAAGCTCACAAAAATTAGTGTTATAAATGATCACTCATAATCAACATGTTATAAAACCACTTCATCAACTATTGCCAATCATCTAATTTACACAATGCACATATTTGGTTAGATCAAAATGTATTTCGAAGGTTGTAATGAGGCTTAGCTACAAGAAATATGGTTGTTCAAGAATTGAAAAAAACAACGAGCCAAAAAGAACAACTAAATGTAAACAATTCATGGTATCCGAATATTCTCTACAAAATAATTTTCCCAAAAATTTCCATTTATTCACATAACACAACCCCTTTTTATCACATGGGATCTGTTGTCTTTTCTCTTCTTTCTCTTTTCTCTTTCCTAAGGTAGGGTTTTTATAAAAGCCTACCCCACACTTATTCAATCTCATACCATGGTAGGGTGTTTATACCCTACCCCAAACTTATCTAATATCATAGCTTTATTATACTCAACATGTACCTATTCTCTTTGACTAAGGTGCGGGACAAGATATATTTTCTTTAAAGCCTAATGGTAAAAAATGAATCAATTAGGCTAAAAAATGGTAAGAACAAACAATTAACATATATCAGGGTTGGCTATTTAGTAGCTTAAACATGTCAAACAAATGCATTTATCCTTTCTATCCAATTAAATGATTATATGAAACAGAATCAGGCAAAAATAAATTTCATGGCAATAACTACTTTCCTTACAATTCTCTACTCTTAAGCTCAAAACACTCATGCTTTCAACACTAAAGTGTTTCCATACACAAATATCCAAAAATATGGTCATACTCTGCATTGAATAAGGACTGAATAAATATAAACATATCAAACTATCTCACAATCAATGTATGCCACAAGTTATCTTCACTATATGCACAAATATGAGACAAGAAAATCATTGCTCAAACATATTATAACTCGGTTAACCATCCAAACATTCAATTCATATATTTTGAGGACATGATTAGAACAAGTTCAGAGAGAATTTAATAATTAAGCATGTTCAAACACAAATTAAGAGTATTAGGTTGCCTCCTAACAAGCGCTTGTTTAACGTCTTTTAGTTTGACGCCTTATATTCATTGTCATCTTATTTTTCTTTTTGGTGGGTTGCTTGTTGAACCAATACCATATGCTTCTTTGTGTCTTATCTTCATTTTCATCAATACCTTACACTCACAAGAACACAAAAGATACTCGAACAAATAGGTTATCCCAATTTTTATATAAACAAAAATTTGAGATTTGGAAATAAACATAAAAATAACAAAGAAATTGTTAGTTTTGAAATGGTGAGGTTAGCCAAGAAGGGGGGTTGAATTGGCTTTATAAAATTTTTTCAATTGAATCTAATGGACTGGAAAGTTTGGATGTAAATGCAGCAGACCAGTACACTTTCAGTCGATTAAAATATAAAACAACAGACTAAATTGTTCTTGATGCTATGAAACAGTCGATTAAAAAGACAAATCAGTCGACTAAAATATTGGAGAATTATGCAGAATTCGCGAATTCAACTCAAACAACAATCTTTTACATACAAGACTTATTCCAATCAATATTTATAACAAGTATAAAGCCTCAGATTACACAAGAACACATTAAATCACACTAAAGATCAAATTGCCTGGTTTTCTTGAGATTTTAAAGAGTTTTAAAGAGAGTGAGATGAGGGAAAGAGAAATGCACAGCTGTTTTTATACTGGTTCACTCAATCACAGAGCTACATCTAGTTTACCAAGACAACCTAAGCCTGGTTTCCACTATATTCAAAAGTTTTACAAATCAAACACCAAGATTTTGAACAACAAAACTCACAAGATTTTTGACTCACAAAAATCTAGACATACACCCTACAAGAATCACACTTGCAGATTTGAAATCACATCAGGCAAACCAACCAGAGGCACAATAACATCCAAACCTGATGGTGGTTGTCCCTAGCCAACCATACATGTGTTCTTCAAGCTACTCACAAGCCAAAATGCCTCCAAGATCAACCAAAATCTTCAAAACACGAGTTCCAACTGTGTATTGCAAAGAGAGAACGCTTCCCATAGATGAATGACAAAATTTCGTGCTCAAAAACTCAGATTCACATCTCTACTCGCGAAAACACAACTTATATAGTCTGGTTTAAGTGAAAATAGTTGATTTAATTTTTCGTACAATCAGCTGATTTCACCTAACTTAAGTGAAATCAGTCAATTGAAAAATAATTCAATTGACTGAATACATTCATACTAGAAACTATATACAACAAGCCTTTTAACCTGTTAAAACCCATTTTAACAGATTAAAAGAGACACACTAAGGCACACAAGACATCTAACATATGTCATATAGCCTACTAACATGATATAACACTAACACATTACATTTAACATGTTATTTACAAATCTAACACACTAAAGCATAATCTTCAAATGGATCTTCATCAAACACCTATGATCTTCATGCACATGGCTTTATCAATTCTTTGATTCAAGCTTGTGTGTGCCAACAATCTCCCGCTGAATTGATGAAGCCAATATCCTCGAGTTGAATTGATGAGCTAAGATCCATAGAGAAACCTGAAAAAGCTTTGCATACAAGATACCAATATTCCAAACATACAACAAAGCAAAAGCACACAAGCATACATACATATCACATATGCATATGCTCCCCCTATCACTAATAATATGATTTAACTTCAAATTTTAGATTAAGTTTGCAGTATTATATGATTATAACATATTTATTTCAGGTTTACCAATTTTAACACCATTTTACTCATTTTAACTCATTTTTCTCCCCCTTTGGATTCATCAAATGAAAGTAAATGCATAGATCAATTTGGAAAGATGAAAATTTTCATTAAAAAAATAACATAGGGATAGATCAGGATAGCTGATACAAAGACAAGCACACCAAAATTGAAACAGAAATGACAGATACATCATGAAGCTAAAAACTAATATAATC